>Ga0209427_10001987_pt1 | contig 23847 bp, 19 predicted proteins | sample DeeMarSWOR136_30_FD_187465 | JGI IMG/M metagenome (GOLD analysis project Ga0209427, IMG submission 187465) | Marine sediment microbial communities from White Oak River estuary, North Carolina - WOR-1-36_30 (SPAdes) (version 2) | ecosystem: Environmental > Aquatic > Marine > Intertidal zone >...
GATGAAATCGAACTTGCAGAAAGAATTCAAGTGTGAGAGAGTCAGGTTCTCCTTTACGACAAATGAATCGATGATCCCCTTTTCACGCCGGTCCTCGGGTACGAGGAATAGGCCTTGCCTTATTGTATCGCTCACTGATTTTATATTTACCTTCTTACCCTCTATAAATATTTCGCCCCTCAGTCTTTTACGTGCACCAAAGACTGTTTCCATGAGCTCAGTTCGTCCCGAACCGACCATGCCTGCAAATCCCACGATCTCACCCTCTCTCAGTTCGAAGGAGATGTTTCGGAGAAAATCCGTTTCCAGTCCCCGCACCTCGAGAAGCATTTTTCCAATCGGAACCTTCTCCTTGGGATAGAGTGACTTGATATCGCGGTCAATCATCATCCTGATCAGGTCAGGCTTTTTTAACGACGAGCTCTGAACTGTTCCCACTTTCTTCCCGTTTCGAAGCACCGTGATACGATCTGCGATCGCGAACACCTCCTCGAGATGATGGGAAACGAATATGATCGCCATGCCCTGTTCCCTGAAACGTCTGAGCAGATTAAACAGGTTTTCAACCTCATCGATGGTTAGTGACGCAGTCGGCTCGTCGAGAATGAGAATTTTCAGCTGGAAATTGATTGCGCGGAGTATCTCTATGATCTTGCGCTCTGCGGCCCCGAGGTACCGCACTTCCTGTTGAAGGTCCAGATCAACCGTGATCCCCACCCGTTCTACGAGCTCCCGGGCACGCTTTTCGAGCTCACGAAATTTGATGAAATTCAATCTCGTTATCTCTCCACCGAGGAAGATATTTTCGATTGCGTTGAAGAATGGGATGATATTCATTTCCTGATGGACAGTGGCGATGCCGCTGTCAAGCGCCTCCCGGGGGGTGCTGAAAAATCCCCTTCCCTCATAGTTCATCTGACCTGCAGTGGGCCCAGTGCACCATCGATGACCTTGAGTAGAGTCGACTTACCCGCCCCATTCTCACCAACAAGGCCGTGGATCTCTCCTTTTTTTAGATCGAAATCCACATTGTCAAGAGCCCGGACCCCCGGAAAATCCTTTGTCAAACCTCGTATTTCCAGTATAGTGCTGTTACCCATGACCTGCCTCTGAAGGATGAAAGATATTGTGAATAGACACGGGATTCAGGCAGCACGCCCGAATCCCGTAAAGAAGTTTTTTTACTTCATTATTCCCAGGGTAACGGCCACGGCAACTTACCCTCTGGAGGCACATTGGTTGGATCAACCAGTGGAGTGTCGACGTATATCCTCTTGCCCCTCGGGATGAGTTGATCCGGGTTCATACCCCTCACTTCGATTTTATCGATCAAATCAAGGGTGATCGACGCGAAGTAGGAAAACTTCTGTCCAACGGTCGCCTCAAAGGGGCTCTTCGGATTACGGATGTGGTTGTAGGCATGGGGGTGGCCGTCAGCACCGTCAACGAACATATCATCCCGGGTATACCCACGCTCCAAGATCGCCTTGGCCGCCGCATCGCCCAGATCGTCCCATCCGCACCAGACAGCGTCGATCTCCTTTCCGTAACGGGTCAGGAAATCTTCCATGGCGCGTCGAGCATCCTCATAAAAGCTCTGATATCGAATGAGCGCGAGAGGAAGATTAACTTCTTATCCATAAGAAAAGAGAGGAAACATCCGTCCCACATATCTGTCCATATTATGCCCGGGCAAATCGTGTTGACATTATTATTCAATATTTTTTTTCTTACTATCGAGAATACCAGTGAAAGGTTTATGAGAAAGATTTATATGAATGAAAACAGTAAATCAAGTTTGTCCACATCAACTAGGAATAATATTTGACTGCGGCTACTTTTTAATGCAGTGTAAACTCGTGGGAAGTCTTACCATCACAACCTCGTTTACTTTACGAACATCTTTACCTCCGGGATCAGGAACATCTACGACGAAGGGCAGTTGCAGCTTTTCAACGTGAATCCTGTAACGTGCGACCGATCCGATGTAGATACAGTTCTGTATTCTCCCTTGAAAACAATTTTCCTGAGATTTGACCGATGGCATTTCGATTGCCGCTGATTCCGGTCGAATGATCAGGGTGACGGTATCCCCTTTAGAGATATTCTTAAGCGACTCGTTTTTATTCCGCACCACTCCGAGATTCGTTTCCATGACATATTCATCATTAAACCTCTTTTTGACCGTTCCGTCTATTAGGTTGATATATCCAATGAAGGAGGCAACGAAAAGCGATTCCGGGGTGCCGTATATATCAAAGGCTGTTCCGATCTGTTCTACTTCACCCTTGTTCATTACCACGATACGGTCGGACATACTCATAGCCTCTTCCTGATCATGCGTGACAAAGATGGTCGTGAGATCGAGGGAGCGCTGGATCTTCCTGATTTCTTCTCTCATCAAGACTCTCAGGCTCGCATCAAGGTTTGAAAGTGGCTCATCGAGGAGAATGATCTCCGGCTCCAACACGATGCAGCGGGCGAGAGCAACCCTCTGTTGCTGACCACCTGAAAGTTCAGAGGGTCGTCTCTTTTCCAGACCCTCCAGCTGTACGATTGAGAGAATTTCAGTTACTTTTCTTCTAATCTTTTCTTTGGACAGCTTTCTCAGCTTCAGACCATAGGCGATATTATCGTACACGTTCATATGAGGAAAGAGCGCGTAATTCTGAAAAACCATACCCGTTCTTCTTTTTTCCGGTGGAATATCGTTTATTCTTTCCCCGTGCATGATGATGTCCCCTGAAGTGGGATAGTAGAACCCGGCGATCATACGCAACAGGGTAGTTTTTCCGCACCCTGAAGGACCGAGAAAAGTCACGAACTCCCCCCGATTTACATAAGGAATGCTGAGGTTATTGACGGCCACCACATTGCCGAATCTCTTTGTAAGATTCCTGAGCTCGAGCACCTTTTCACCACCCATGGTTAAAATCCTTTCAGTACTTCTACTTTCGATTTTTTCGATATGATCCTGAGGAGCATAAGGCTTATGAAGACCACAAGAGTGAGCATGACAGCCATTGCCGAGGCCTTTCCTATATTCCCGGTTTCGGCAAGTCGCAGAATAAGAAGGGAAGCCAAATTCGTCCCTGGGGCAATAAGGAATATGACCGCGCTGATGGTGATCATGCCTACCATGAAGGTGTACAAAAAACTTGCCGCAAATGCGGAACCCATGAGAGGAAATGCGATGCTAACAAAGGTCTTGAAGCTTCCTGCACCCAGATCCCTCGATGCTTCTTCGATGGAGGCATCGATCTGGTGGAGCTTGCTGATCCCTGCCTCAAGCCCGACGGGAAACTCCCTGAAGGATATATTTATGATTATTATGAGCAGAGTGCCGGTAAGCACCAGAGGAGACCTGTTGAACACAAGTATGTACCCTATGCCCATTACGGTCCCCGGAACCGCAAATCCGAGGAGTGCCATGAATTCAAGCAGCTGACGCGCTCTCGGTCTCTTTCTTACAAGAATATAGGCAAAAATAATCGATGTAAACGAAGTGATCATTGCTGCAATGGAAGACACCGTGAAGGAAGTTTTCAGCGCCTTCCATCCAGCATAACTCGAGAAGTGCTGCAGTGTAAGCGTGTTGTTGATCATAAATAGCCGTGTGATCGAGCTGAGGAATATCACGGTGAAGCAGGCCACGATTAAAAGGCAGACGAAAAAAGAGAGGAGAAATAAAGGATACTTAATGAACCAGGCAATCTTTCTCCTCTCAGCGCCAACCATCTGGCCGCTCACAGTCACAAAAGACCCTTCCTTTAGTAAATAGTTTTGGATCACATAGACGATAATAGAGGGTATGATGAGGAGAATACAAAACACAGACGCCATTTCGACGTTCTGTTCACCGATCCAGAGGTTGTAGGCATCGGTTGCCATGATGGGAAGTCCACCGCCGATGAGCATTGGATTTCCGAAGTCTGCGAGGGACATGATGAATACCAGGAGCGCTGCCTTCAAGAGTCCCGGAAGTGAGAGCGGGATTATGATCTTGAGCAGTGTCACCGCCTGGCTTGCTCCCAGATCAGAGGAAGCATCCTCAAAAGATAGATTCAAGGACTGCAGCACATTATTCACCATGAGAAAACCGAGCGGAAGAAAAGAGAGCACCTGGGCAATAATAAGCCCCGACCACCCGTAGATATTCGGGCTTATTTTCAGAAACTGATATATGAGTCCCCGTCTCCCTGCGATGATGATGAGTGCAAGAGAGAAAATGAAGGGTGGAGAGATCAACGGGAGAAGAGACACTGTTCTCAAATACCCTTTGAGCGGAAGGTTAGACTTGTTTATTGTGTAGGAAAGTGAAAAGGAAACAACGAGCACGATTGAAGTGGTAACAGTTCCGAGAAGCAGTGTATTGATCATTGATTTATAGTAATAGGAATACCTGAAAAAACTCGCATAGCTCACAAGCGATACGCTGCCCTCATGATTGAATGACTTGATGAGCACGGACGCGACTGGATACACCACGAACATGAGGAGCAAAACAGTCATGAAGACCATCAGCCCTATGAAAGTAGTGTCATACCGCATCCCGAGTGCAGAGTTACTCTCTCTTTTTTCTGACCGCATAGGTTTTTTTTCTCTGAAATAATAAGAGAGACGGCCTCAGACCGTCTCTCTTCGTACAATTGATCTTGGCTACACGGAAACTCATTGTCCAAATCTTTCTTTCCAGGTGCTCATGATACGTTCCCTATTATCAGCGGCCCACTGTGCGTCGTAGTTGATGAGCTTGGGATCGAACTTCACAAGGGCCTCGACTCCGGGATAGGTTACCTTAGATCTGTACTGGGAAACAACCTCGTGGAACTCCTTGCTGCCGATGTAGTCGATGAACTTTTTCACACTTTCTGTGTTCTTCGTATTCTTGTATATCACTGCAATGTCCAGCACATAGCCCGTTCCCTCCTCCGGGATTATGAGCTCAATCGGGTATCCCTCATCTCTGCGCTTCTGTACCGCCTGGTCCCAGGTGATACCGACCATGTATTCACCCTGGGCGACAAGCTGCCCAGGGGCAGACCCTGATTTCGTGTACTGGGCAACATTCGCACTGAGCTTTTCCAGATATCTCCACCCCTCCTCTTCCCCTAAGAGCTGCATAATTGTTGAAACGGTCAGGAACGCAGTCCCTGACGTTCCCGGATTGGGCATGACGATCTCACCCTTCCACTTCGGATCGAGAAGATCTTTCCAGGACCGGGGTTTGGCATATCCCTTTTCTTCGAGAAGCTTTGTGTTCACCCCGATGCACGCAAACCAGTAGGACCATCCGTACCAGTAGCCCTCGGGGTCCTTGTACTGCGAAGCGATCGCGTACCATTCCGGTGACTTGTACTGCAGCAGCAATCCCTTTTGTTTTGCCATGATGGCGAAGGAAAGCGGCCAGCCGAAATGAATGTCGGCACCCACGTTCGGAGCTTCCGCGTCCACTCGTGCCCATGCTTCTCCGGAAGAGAGTCGCAACGGTTCAAGTTTAAGACCTGTCCCTTTCGCAATCGCAGAGGCGAATGCGTCGAGTTCCGATTCATCGTTGTCGGTGTAGTACTTTATAACGCCGCTGTCCACAGATACTTTTTCCCCGCTCGCATACACAATCGTTAAAGTGAAGGTAAAGAGTAATACAACTCCAAGGATCAGGTACTTTTTCATTGTGTATCCTCCTTAATATTTCTCTTTTATTGTTATTGCCCCATTCTTTAATAAAATGTTAAAATAGTGTTAAAAAATTTAACATGAATGGATACTAACACTCCGTCTGGTACATGTCAAGACAAAATCGCATCAGGCTGATCCTTATCGGGTTTTTCATACAGCTTACCACCATGGCATTCGGGAGGTTTGCCTACACCCTCATACTTCCCGACATGATGAGGTCACTGGGGTTTTCCGTCACACAGATGGGTATTCTCGGCATGGGTATCGTTGTAGGATACCTCATAAATTCCTTCTTCAGCGGTACCCTTTCAGGCAGATTCAGTGAACATCGAGTGGTGAAGATTTCAATGATTGCGCTCTCAATCGCCCTGTTTTGTCTTGGTTATTTTTCCCACTTTGTTATTCTTCTGGCAGCAGCCATTCTGCTCGGGTCAGGTGCATCGGGGAGTTACATCCCGCTGGTGGCACTCCTCAACATGTCATTTCGTGAGCGGGGCAAGGCATTCGGCATCGTGACAGGAGGTGCAGGGGTTGGAATCATGCTGTGCGGTTACCTCATCCCGCCTATTCTCTCCCATTTCGGCGAAAATGGGTACAGGACGGGCTGGTACATGCTTGCCATCATAAATGCGATCGTATTTTTACCCTCGCTCTTCTTTTTAAAAAAAGAACCGGCACAAGAGAAGGTCGAATATCATCGCGAAAGTGGAAGGAGTTTCTTCAGCCTTTACCGAGAAAATAAATCCCTGATACTCATTTCGATCATCTATTTTCTGCTCGGTTTTTCCTATATCATCTATGTAACGTATTTCGGGGCGTATGCAATAGAAGAAATCGGCTTTTCCACGAAATCCACCGGTATGATGTGGTCACTTTTCGGTATCAATCTTATATACTCTGGGATATTCTGGGGGGCACTTGCAGATCGATACGATACATCAACAATCTCTCTTTTGGTGAATCTTCTGCTCGCACTGGCTGTGTTTCTTGTAATACCCTTACGGTTTGAATTCTTTTTCTATATTTCAACTTTTCTCTTCGGGTTTTCCTTTATGGGGTTTCTCACCATGATCTACCTGCTTATCGGTGAGATGATACAAAACAATAGCATGGCGAAAGCCTTCGGTGCCTCCACCCTGTTGCACAGTGCAGGGCAGATCATCAGCACCTTTATCGCGGGATTTCTCAAGGATATGACAGGCACATACAGGATACCGCTGGGGATTTCTTTGGGTGGTTTGCTCCTGTGCGTGGTTCTTTTTGTTCAATTGAAAAAGAGGATACGTGTTTCACAGTAAAGATGGTTCTCCTCTTCTTCAGCCGCTTATAGGAACATTCCTGCAATAAAAAGGTATCAACTGCGTCATATGTATATGAAAAGAGCATGAAGAGAATAATCGGGTTGATACATTGAAGTCATGGATTATTCAGTTCAGTCAGTGTGAAGCAGGATTGCTTTTTCCCTGATCCACTGATTGAGGAACAGAAAAGATTACAGTTGTGAATCACAATTGACATTTTATTATAATGACGATAGAACTGAAGGGTTCATGGGTGCAGGGTGGTCAATCACGACTGCAATTTAATCAGCGCAATGATGAAAGAACAGAAGAAATCGCGGATCGCCGAATTTTTCGTAAGGGAGAAGAGTAACCTCCTCAGGTATGTGCGGAAGTGGATCAACGATAGCGTGGAGAGGGACAGCGAAGATTTTGTACAGGAGGTTATGCTGAATATTTTCGAAAGGGCGGACATTACCGCACCAATAGAAAACCTTTCCTCCTACGTGTACCGTTCGCTCTCCAACAGGATCATTGACAGCTATCGTAAGCGCCGTCGGAGCATATCCCTGGATACAGGTTCTGCGGATGGGACTGAAACGCTTTCAAACCTGCTCAGCGATCCCCGTTACGATGTACACGATGAAATGGAAAAGACACAGTTACGGGAGGCGTTATTCTCAGCCATAGAGATATTGAGCCCGAAGGAGCGTGCGGTCCTTCTTGCCACGGAGTTTGAGGGAAGGACATTCAAAGAGCTTTCAACAGAATGGGGCATTCCAATGGGCACGCTTCTTTCTCAAAAACATCGGGCCATTAAAAAAATAGGGTCCCAGCTTAAGAACAGAATCACTATGGAAAAGGAGTAAAAACATGAACGCACACTTTGAAAACAATCGTTTTTTCTGGACGAAAAAGCCATTGAGCAAGGGGTTCAGAATCGCAAGCAGAGTCATCTTCGGCATCATCGCTGCGGGCATCTTTGCCCTGGTGTTTGGATTTTTGGTGATGGCGCTGTGGAACTGGCTCATGCCGCTCATATTCGGTTTAACAGAAATCACTTACTGGCAGTCCTTCGGAATCGTGATACTGGTAAAGCTCATCTTCGGCGCACTTGGACGCGGTGGAGATCATTCACGGGACAAGCACTGGTTCCACCACGAATGGGAACCCACGGGTGAAGGGTCTTCCAGGGAAAGATGGAGCTTTTATCGGGACTACTGGAAAGATGAGGGAAAAAAAGCGTTCGAGGAGTACATGAAGAAAAGGCAATCCGAGGAATGTGCAAAAGATGAACAGTGAACCCCTCTCCAGCCTTCCGATATAGTATGGAACCTTTCTACATTAGGGGGAAGCTACCTGGCTTCCGGGTTATCCTCCATGAGTCCGAACTGGTTGCCCTCTGTGTCCTCACAGAGGGCGAAGTATCCCGCTCCTGGAATCGCAACCTTCGGCCGAATAACCTTGCCGCCTGCGTCTATGACCTTTTTAGCTGCTTCATCAACGGAGCTTACCCCTATAGTGTTCGTGAAACCGGCTCCATTTTCGCGCTTCGAGAGCCCTCCATCTATGCCCGGTTCTCCTTCAGGACCGGTGGTAACCAGCCAGTAGTCCATCGGACCCTCCCACTTCTTAAACTTCCAGCCGAAAGCTTTCTCATAGAAGCTGATTGCTCGCTGCAAATCCTCTGCGGTGAAGTCAAAGTGTATCACCCGTGCCATAACGTATCTCCCTCTCTTTTATGCTTTTTTTAAATCATGGATAACATTCACTTTATTACCAATTCAAACACTGGAAAAGGGAAATCGCGGAAGGTACCTCACAATCTTGTTGACCTGGGGAAAAATATTATACAATGTAGAGGTGCCTTGGAGGAGAGGATTATTCAGTCACACAGGGAGGCTGATTACACTTTAATGAAGGATGAAGCCTATGAGTACAAGACCGCGAGATCCGAAAGAGCGGATCACCCCCTCGACCAATCCTTTAAAAAGAAACGATGCTGATTCGCTTGCGCTTTCCTTTGTAAACCAGCTCGAGTTTTCCCTCGCAAAGGATGAGTATAGCTCGACTCCGCACGACCTGTTTAGAGCGCTCGCACTCACGGTGCGGGATCGGTTGGTCGAGCGCTGGATAGAAACTCAGCAAACTTACTATAAAAAAACCCCGAAACGCATCTATTACCTCTCCCTGGAATTTCTAATGGGGAGAATGCTCGGGAATGCGATCATGAATCTTGGGCTTCATGAGAATATCGCCCGGGCAATGCAGAGAGAGGGGCATGCTCTCGAAGAGCTTCAGGAACAGGAGTTTGACGCAGGACTCGGAAACGGTGGACTCGGAAGGCTCGCGGCCTGCTTCATGGATTCCATGGCGACATTGAGTCTCCCGGCTTATGGGTATGGGATACGCTACGAGTTCGGGATCTTCTTCCAGTGGATCAGGGACGGGTACCAGATCGAAACCCCTGACAACTGGTTGCGGTACGGAAATCCCTGGGAGATCGAGCGGCCCGAACACCTCCACCTCGTACAGTTTTACGGGAGGGTAAACCAGTATACTGATGAAAACGGATGGTTCCGGTGCGAATGGGTCGACACACAGGACGTCATGGCTATGGCCTACGACACTCCCATCCCCGGCTACCTGAACAACACAGTGAACAACATGCGGCTGTGGGCAGCAAAGTCGACCAGGGAGTTCAACCTGGACTATTTCAACCATGGAGACTATGAACGGGCAGTCTCAGACAAGGCCCACACAGAGACGATTTCAAAAGTTCTCTATCCCAACGACAACGTCTTTGAGGGTAAAGAGCTCCGGCTGAAGCAGGAGTATTTCTTCGTCTCGGCGACTCTCCAGGACATCATCCGGAGGCACAAGAAAGTACACGGCGGGGAGTTCGACCGTTTCCCAGAAAAGGTGTGCATTCAACTGAACGACACCCATCCGGCAATCGCCATCGCCGATCTGATGAGAATCCTGATGGACCTGGAAGGTCTGAGCTGGGAGAAGGCATGGAACCTCACCGTAAAAACCTTTGGGTACACAAACCACACCATCCTCCCCGAAGCCCTGGAAAAATGGCCCGTTGGTCTGTTTGAATATGTCCTGCCGCGACATCTCCAGATCATCTACGAGATCAACCGCCGATTTCTCGACGATGTGAAATCCCGCTATCCCGTTGAAATGGATAAGCTTGTGCGAATGTCGATCATTGAGGAAGGGGACGAGAAACGGGTGCGGATGGCGCACCTGGCGATCATCGGGAGTCACTCGGTAAACGGTGTTTCAAAGCTTCACACCGAGCTTCTGAAAAGGGAGGTGTTCAGGGACTTTTATGACCTGTGGCCTGAGCGGTTCAACAACAAGACCAACGGTATCACTCAGCGGAGGTGGTTGAAACTCTGTAACCCCGGCCTTTCAAGCCTCATAACTGATGTTATTGGCGAGCGGTGGGTCACCGATCTCGACGAGCTGGAAAAGCTTGTACCTCATGCTGAAAAAAAAGAGTTCCAGAAGAGATGGCAGGATGTGAAAAGGGAGAACAAGCGGCTGCTCGCGGAGTACATCAGGCAGAAGAACGGAATCGAGGTGAAAATCGACTCCCTCTTCGACTGCCAGGTCAAGCGTTTTCACGAGTACAAACGCCAGCTTCTGAACATACTCCACGTCATCTCTCTGTACAACAGAATAAAGGCGCATCCAACTAACGACTTCGTGCCCAGAACAGTGATCTTTGCCGGAAAAGCAGCACCGGGGTATGCAATGGCAAAGCTCATCATCAAGCTCATCAATTCGGTGGCAGACGTGGTGAACAGCGATGCCGATGTGAGTGAGAAGCTCAAGGTGGTTTTCCTTGAAAATTATGGAGTATCCCTTGCAGAAAGGATCATCCCTGCAGCAGACCTCTCGGAGCAGATCTCTACGGCAGGAACCGAGGCATCCGGAACCGGCAACATGAAGTTCGCCCTCAACGGCGCGCTTACCATTGGAACGCTGGACGGGGCAAACATAGAGATCATGGAGCAGGTAGGCCGGGAGAACATCTTCATCTTCGGCCTGACTGCAGAGGATATTCAGATGAAAAGGGCTTCGGGGTACAACCCTGGAGAATTATACTCGTCAAATCCGGATCTCAGGCACACTCTCGATATGATTTCACGGGGCTACTTTTCACCTTCCCAGCTCGATCTCTTTACTCCCGTTACCAATGCGCTTCTGCATTTCAGCGATTCATTCATGCTCCTTGCAGATTTTGAATCCTATTCAAAATGCCAGGAGCACGTAAGCGAGACCTACCGAAAGACCTCAGAGTGGACCAGGATGTCCATTTTGAACGTTGCGCATATGGGGGTTTTCTCGAGCGACCGCACCATAAGGGAGTATGCAGAGGAAGTCTGGGGGGTGAAACCGGTCCCGGTCGAGCTGGCGGATACTGATACTGTGACGTGATACACAGATTTATTCTTTCACAGCTCCCATTGCGAGTCCTCTCACCAGATACTTCTGCACCGAAAGGGCAAGAATAAATACGGGAATGATTGCAAGTACAACCAGAGCAGATATTTCTCCCCACATAATCTTTGTTGGAGACTGAAATGCAGCTAGTTGCGCGGTAACAGTCTTCGCTGTTTCCCGAGTCAGTATAAGGGCAAACATGAACTCGTTCCAGCAGAATATAAAACAAAAAATTGCACACACGGCTAATCCCGGTGCAATAATTGGTAAAACAACCCGCACTATGGCACGTATTCGGGAGCATCCATCAACCATTGCAGCATCTTCTATATCCTGAGGAAATTCCTGAATAAAACCAATTAACAGCCACACTGCAAACCCAACATTAAAGGGGAGGTAGACAACAATCAGGCCCCAATAGGTATCAATTAGATGCAACATTCGCAATAAAAGGAAATACGGTATTACAACCGCAATTGGAGGCAGCATTCGTTGTGAGAGTATCCAGAAGGATAAATTTTTCTGCCCTATTTTGAACCGGGCTATTGCATATGAAGCAGGTATACTGATCAAGAGGATGAGAATCGTATTCAGTGAGGCAACTATAGAGCTGTTAATCAAATATTTCAATCCCGAAGTCCAGGTAAAGAGTAAATATTTATAGTTTTCAAGGGTTGGTTCACGCGGTATCCAGACAGGAGGGAAAGTGTAGTACTCTCCTATCGTCTTGAAGGACATTGAAATTGTCCACACAATGGGAAAGAGTGCAAAAAATAAGGCGATACCGAGCGCGATATATGTCAGTGCATCTTTCAAAATGACTGCCCCTCTCATATTCAGCCCCTCCCTCTTACAACTTTTATAAAATAAGTGCATATAATTACTGTTAAAACTAATACAAGGTAGGAGAGCGCAGACCCAAAACCCATCCTGAAAGCCCGGAAGCTGACAATATAGGTATACATGCTGATAGTTTCTGTGGTTCCTCCAGGCCCTCCCATTGTGAGAACGAATACAACATCGAACACTTTTATCAGGTCCATTATCCTGAGGAGAGCCGCCACCATCAGTGTATATTTTAACATTGGCAATGTAATGTAGATGAATCTCTGAAAAGGGCTTGCACCATCTACCTCAGCAGCTTCGATACACTCAACAGGTATAGATTGCAATCCAGCCAATATCATCATCATCATGAAGGGAGTCCACTGCCATACGTCCGTTAAAATAACGGCAAATTTCGTTAAACCCGGTGTACTCAACCATGTAATCTGCTGTTTAATGCCAAAGAAATACAATAACCCATTGATGGCGCCATACTTTTCATGGTAGAGCATTCTCCATATCAGACCCGAGGTAATGGGAGGGACAACTACCGGTAATATGAGAAGAACGGTTATAATCCTCTTTCCGCGAATCCCCCTGTTTAATAACAGAGCAACAGCCATTCCCAATACACTTTCAAGGGCCAGCGCAGGAATTGCAATAGTAAAGGTGTTGTATAAAGAACGCCAGAATCTTTTATCGCGAAAAAGAATCTCATAGTAGTTTTTAAGACCAGTGAATTGAGGCTTCTCGGTTGCGGTAAGTCGAAAGTTGGTAAGGCTCACAGATAAAGAGTAGAGCAGCGGAAAAATGGTGATGGCAATGAGCAGTACTATTACCGGGAGGAGATAGTTATATTTCCTTATCATTGTTCTCTTATTCATACCTTTAATTCCTTCAGGAATATTAACACAATACCCTGGGTCGAATGCCCAGGGTATTGTGTGACACCTCTTTTTAATTGGATAAATGAGCGATGTTATTTTTTCATCGCTGTGAGCTGCGCATGCCAGTATTTCATCTGGGTCTCTTTTCCCAATCTATTCGTAATATCATTCCACGCAGCCACTGTATCGTCAAGTGCCTCTTTTGGTGACTTTGTCCCGGCAAGAGCCTGGCACAGCTCATAATCGAGTATATCGTAATATTCTGCTGAGCCAGGGATAATGATGTCGGGAAACCCGCTCTCAATACACTTCGTTATTGAGTCCAGGTATTTATCAACTCTTTGCCAGTTTGGATATTCCTTTCTGAACTCTTCGATCGCTTTGAACTGGGAATATCTGTAGGGGTCGATTGTTGTATCCTTTACCACAAGGGGCAGGCCAGTGACGACATCGGAAAAATAGTGGAGAAAATGGACTGCTGCATCTTTGTGTTTTGCATATTTAGGAATAGCCATGGACCACCCACCGGCAAGTAGATTCACTTTCCCGGGACAGGTCGTATAATCAAGTTTATTCAGAATCTTTGATTCTTGCGGGTTCTCTGCAGCCCTCCCGTTACAGGTCCACTGTTTGCACATCGCTATGTCGCCTTTCACAAGAGCAGTCCTCACTTCCATGTACGAGTAGTTGAGAGCCCCCGGTGGCTGGAATGGCATGGCCTTGATCATATTATCCAACGCCTTGATCCCGGCAGGTCCATTTATGAGGGGATTCATGTTTCTATCAAAATAGTTTCCTCCTCCAAAACTTATGAACCTGTCGGTAAACCACCAGTACATACGTCCTCTCTTCAGATATTCGGCACTCCCATACTCAACCTCTCCATCGTTGTCCCAGTCCCATCCTGTGAAGAACTCGGCTACATCGAGGTACTGATTGAAGTCCCTTGGAGGTGCAAGCTCATAGCCATATTTCGCTTTGAACTTCCTCTTGTACTCGGGATTGTCGAAGGCATCTTTTCTATAGTAGAACATATGGACGTCGCCATCCGAACAAGTCGCATACCATGTACCTGCCCAGCTCAGATAGATCTGCTGAAAAGCGGGAAGAACATCATCCAGATGAAAATCAAGACCCCACTTTTCCGCAAGAGGCGCAAGAGGTTCCAGATGAGGCGCATAATCTGCAATGTTTGAAGCATTGAACTGCACAACATCATAGGCATCCCCACCTGCGGTAAGCTCAATCATCTCCTTTTCATAGATAGCTTCCGGTGCAATTTCCACCACTTTCACCTTAATCCCGTACGTATCGAGTAATTTGTCTTCAATCATGTAAATTGACGCGGATTTCGGCTCACCGTGGGCAGCAATTGTAATGGTATCTCCGGAGAAGGGGTATTTTTTCTCAATCCCTACATCTACCTTCTCACCCGAAGCAAATACACAGAAGCCAGTAAAAAACACCATCAGCACGAGTGTGAGAAGTACACATGATCTCTTCATAATGTTCCTCCTTTAAAAAATTTTTCTAAATAGCCAACTGCTATTTTTAAATAATTTTCGATATTCATTTTATTCTATAATTCAATCTATTCTTCCTCTCATATTATTTTTATTCATTCTATCATAAATTACAATTTATGCAAGAATATTTATGAAATGAATATTTCGAGGAATGCAAATCATGTGTTTTTTTCGTCTAGGAGCTTATTGTGGTCTTGTCGAAGATTTTTTAATATTTTGGGAATGAGCTTCGCAGGAGAAAATCCACGTCCTCAGCGCTTTACATCACTTCAGATTGATAACTTCGATTCCCTGCCAGTCTTCAGGAACGCCGAGCTTGATGCAGCGCACGCATCTCTTTATGTAAAGGTCAAAGATCCTGTCGTCCGGGTTTTTTCCCCTGAGCGCCTTGAACAGCCGGTATGCCTTCATGAAGTTCCTGTCGTAGTAGTGCAGGAGGGCTTTGGTCCAGGCTTTCCTCATGGCTACCTTTTTTTTCAGAAGCTCGGGTGGATCTGCGTCGAAAATCTCATAGATCAAGACCAGCTCTTTTTTCCCTTTGACCCTTACCATGTCCACGAAGCGGTGATTGGAGCCGTCCTTGCTCTCGAGGAGCTTCAGAGTCTGCCCGCTCACCAGAATGGAGCTGCCGTAGAACCTCTTCAGTGATTCAAGCCGTGCGCAGAGGTTTACAACATCCGCGATCACGGATCCATCCATCCGCTCCTGCTCGCCCACTGTCCCGAGCATCAGGCTTCCAGTGTGAATACCAATGCCGATGCCGATCGTCTTGTAACCGCTTTTTCTCCGATGTTCGTTGTACTGGTCCACCTTCTTGAGAATCTTGATTGTCGCCTGCATGGTATCATCCGGTTTTTCAGGAAGCGGAGAAAATCGTGGGGTACAAATCGGCCGCAGGTCTTCAGGAGAGACTCGAGCTGCACACTCTACTTCTCAAGTATGATCGACACGAGAAAGGCGAGGAGGAGCGCACCTGCAGTAATAATCAAAGAGAGGGTGGTGGTAAAAAGAGAGCAGGCCACATCAAAACACCTGTATGACAAAGATAAACTTGATTTTTCCAGAAAATTTCGTATGATGGCAGTGCCATCCAATCAGTGAGGTCGGGGTGATGGTAATGAGGTAAATACTCAAATCCTGATTTTTATCATAGGAGGTAAAAATGAAAGGGAACGAAAAGTTGATCGGTGTACTGAACTCCCTGCTTGCCGACGAGCTCACAGCAATCAACCAGTACATGGTGCACTCTGAGATGTGTGATAGCTGGGGCTACGGAAAGCTCCACGAGCACTTTGAAAAGAGGGCCATCGATGAGATGAAGCATGCAGAAAAGCTGATCGGAAGGATACTCTTTCTCGAGGGCACTCCAATCGTGACCCAGCTTAAAAAGATCAACATCGGGGCTGATATTGAGAAACAGCTCGCGCACGATCGTAAGGCGGAGGAGGATGCGATCAGGGCGTACAACGGCTCAATCAAGCTCGCCGGTGATGTGGGCGATTTTGCAACCCGTGAAATCCTGGAGGGCATACTGCAGGATGAGGACAGACATATCGACAGCATCGAGGAGCTTCAGGACCAGATCTCACATATGGGCCTGTCTATATTCCTCACCACCCAGGTGGGCTAACCAGTTTCACAGCCTTCCTGACCTGATGATACCGATGAGGAGCAAGATCCCCATAACGGCAGCGGTGAAAAAGCCTGCGAGACCTAAAACCGGGTATCCTCTGATGAAAGGTCCGACTTTAGCCTGCACGATGATGGCAGAGGAGAGAAGGAGAGAAGCAATAATTATCGAAAAGGAGAGCCGGTTGCCAGTCCGGTCTACCTCACCCATTGCCTTTTCTAGATTTTCGTGCACGATAGGGAGCTTCAGCCTCCCAAACCGGAGCTTCTGGACGATCAGACCGATCTCAGTGGGGAGGGATTTGAAGTAGTAGTTAAGATCATCGAGAATGACCAACAGGTCTTTTACATACCTCTTCGGGTTGTACTGGTCGAAAAACCAGCGCCGCATGTAGGGCCGCACCGATTCCGTAAGGTTGTACTCGGGGTAGAGCCGGCGTGCGACTCCTTCGATCTCGAACAGGGTTTTAAAGATGAGGAAGTACTCACTGGGAAATTTGATCCGATATTTCCTCGTGAGCGTAAAGATTGCGCCTATGGCCGAGGAGGCATTGATCCGTGATATCCTGTTGTTCTGGGTCATTTCTATTAAATCCATGAGATCAATCTTGAGTGTGCGTACATCCACGTCTTCCCTTATGAAGTTGTACCGCCTGAAGGTTCGGATTATTTTGTCAGTATCCCCTTCAATGAGACCGAAGAGAATACTCCCGATTATTTGCATGCCCTCTCCATCGATGTAACCGGTGATACCGAAATCTACGGGGGCGATTACGTTCTCCGGAAGGATGAATATGTTGCCAGGGTGCGGATCAGCATGGAAGAAACCGAATTCGAATATCTCCTTCAGGGCGATCTCCGCACCATTCTCGGCAATCTCCCTCCTGTTCAAGCCCGCCCCCTCGAGGGCATCTATGTTTGATATCTTGATACCATCTATGAGTTCCATCACCATTACACCCGGTGTCGTGTAATCCCTGTATACACGCGGGATGTGCACATAATTGGTCCCATGGAAAAACCGTGCAAACCGTTCTATGGTATTCGCTTCCTTTGTGAAGTTTAGCTCACCAAGCAGTATTTCTGTGAACTCGGAAATCCTCCTGAGGGGATCGTAGACCTGGAGCTCGGGAATGTAGTGCACTGCCAGCCGTGCGAGATGACCGATGATGCTCAGGTCGGTCTCAAAGACACTCCTGGTCCCGGGTTTCAAAACTTTGACCGCAACGGTTTCTCCGCTTGTCTTCAGAACCGCCCTGTGCACCTGCGCGACCGAACCGCTTGCGATCGGTGTGGCTTCGATCTTACGGAACACCTCATCTATTTTATTCCCAAACTCACTCTCAATCATCGCCCGAATTTCATCGAACTCCACGGGCGACGTGCGATCCTGAAGCTTCTCCAGCTCCTGTGCAAACTCAGGGGGGATGAGATCTGGTCGCAGACTCAGCACCTGTCCGAGCTTTATGAAAGTAGGACCAAGCTCTTCGATTGCGAGACGGAGCCTCTGCGGAGCGGTGAGCGATACAAGGGATTTTTCCTGTCGCGCGCGTAAGATCTTATCGGGCAGCCCACCGAGACCTATCTTGATTCTGCTCAGGAACACCGAAAACCCGTATTTACCGATTATAGAAATAATCCTGATTAGACGTGTAAGGTTTTTATAATTTTTCCCAATTTTGAGGATTGGCATTTTCGCATCCTGAGACTATGCAACTGTTCCCGTATTTTGAGGAGACATTACGCCTGCTCCTCTCCATCAGTTGGTCGCGAGAGAAAGGCTGCCCGAGTTACCTTCCTCCCGTAGAGGCGCTGCATCTCATCCAGTATCCTGTCTGCGCGGCGCGTATCCCTGCCCCGGCCTGAACCTTCGAAATCAGCTCTCTTCAAAGGAGTGCCAAACAACTCGAGCTGGCTCATCTTATCATCCGTTTCAGCCTCCAATTTAGAGAGGCCGATGCCGATAAGCCGCACCCGCTTCCCCTTTCTGTTGAAACCCCTGTAGAGGGCAGTGCTCACTGTCCTGATGGTATCAGTATCGTCCACGGTACAATCCAGCGTCCTGCTTCTGGTAAAGGTCTGGAATCCCTGAAGCCGTATCTTCAGTATAATTGTCCTTCCCTTCAGCCCTTCGCTTCTCATCTTCCGTGAAAGACTGTCCGCGATCTTGAATAGTACATCTTCTATGTAGGGATCTGAGTCAATATCTTTTTCGAAGGTGGTCTCTTCACTGATGGATTTCCTCTCCCAGTGAGTGCTTACCTCCCTCTCATCGATCCCGTTTGCTAGCCCCCAGAGATGTAGCCCAACCTTTCCGAACTCCTTTACCAGCTTCTCAGAAGAGCAACGTGCAACATCACCGATCTTGGTGTATCCGAGTTCCTGCAACCGCTCCACCGTCTTTTTACCCGCCCCCCAGAGGGAGCGGAGAGGAAGTTCGGAAAGAAAAATTGTCTCTTCCCCGGGGGGGCATATCACCAGACCGTCGGGTTTTTGAAGGTCGGAAGCTATCTTTGCAACGGATTTGTTGGTTGCGATTCCGACGCTTGCCAGAAGAGAGGTCTCCTCACGGATACGCTCCTTTATTTGTCGACCGAGCACCGGTGGAGGACCGATGAGGTTCAGGGTACCTGTGCAATCGAGAAAGGCCTCGTCGATGCTCACCTGTTCGATGACGGGTGAGAATTCGGAGAGGACTCTCATTACTTGCTCTGAAACCTCCATGTAACGCCACATTCTCGGACGTACGAATACCGCTGAGGGACAGAGCCTATAGGCCGTGGAAATAGGCATGGCAGAATGAATCCCATAGGCACGGGCCTCATAGTTCGCTGCAGAAACGACTCCCCTCCCCTTCCCTCTCTGTGGATCTGCTCCGACAACAACAGGTCTGTTCCTGTATTCCTGAAAATCCAACTGTTCTATGGATGCGTAAAAGGCATCCATGTCCACATGAACTATTGTCCTTACCTTCATCATAACACCCCACATCGAGTCAGTAAAACGGTACGCTCATCCTGCCTGTTTCGCCTTTCCGTGAGAAATCCTTTGAAGGAAAATTCGGAGAGTGAAATACACGAGGGAAAGGAGTACTGTGACCGGCGACAGAACAGTATGCCGGAGGCCGGACTTGAACCGGCACGGAGTTTTCGCTCCGAGGGATTTTAAGTCCCTTGTGTCTGCCAATTCCACCACTCCGGCGGACAATAAAATGAGGCGGCAGTCGGATTTGAACCGACGTATAACGGTTTTGCAGACCGTCGCCTTACCACTTGGCTATGCCGCCCTACTCTCAAAAATATTATAATGATAAAGCGTTTCTGTCAACAGAAAACAACCCTCACTGCCTTATGCGTGATGTAATCAGGCGAGCAGGGCCTTCCGCACCGCCCTCTCCCACCCCTGGAGAAGTTGAGCACGCTTGTCATCACCTATCCCTGGGTGAAACTCTCTGTCCACCCGTATGGATTTTTCGATCTGAGCAACGCCCGAAAAGATGCCCGCCCTCAGCCCTGCGAGATAAAAAGCTCCGAGTGCGGTGGATTCCACGGATCGGGGTCTTGCTACCGACTTTCCCAGGATGTCGGACTGAAACTGCATTAAAAAATCGTTTTTACATGCACCCCCGTCCGCTTTGAGTACATTTGCCCGAATTCCCGTCTCCTTCTCCATGAGCCTGATCACATCGTGGGATTGGTAGGCGATCGACTCGAGACCGGCCCTCACGATATGCTCATATCCAGCGTTACGGGTGAGCCCGCAGATGATACCGCGAGCATCCATATTCCAGTGTGGCGCACCGAGGCCTACGAAGGCAGGTACGAGGTACACACCCTCGTTCCCCTCCAGGGAGCTGGCGATAGTATCGCTCTCCCGGACATCTTTGATGATCTTGAGCCTGTCCCGCATCCACTGGATGAGGGCGCCTGCGATGAACACACTCCCCTCAATTGCATAGGTGGCCTTACCATTAATTACCCAGGCCGGTGAGGTTATCAGTCCCTTTTCCGAGTAACAGGGGTTCTTTCCTGTGTTCATGAGAATGAAACATCCTGTCCCATAGGTATTCTTCATCGATCCCTTTTTAAAGCATCCCTGCCCGAAAAGGGCCGCCTGCTGGTCGCCCGCCACACCGAGAATAGGGACTTCCTTGGCGAATATCTCCTTTCCCACTATACCGAACTCTGCACAGGAAGGTAAAACCTTAGGCAGCATCTGAGGAGGTATACAGAGCTCCTCGAGTATTTCTTCATCCCAGGATAGAGAATTGATGTTAAACAGCATTGTCCGGGAAGCGTTCGTGATATCGGTCAGGTGCATGCCGGTGAGGTTGTAGAGGAGCCATGAGTCAACCGTGCCGAAGAGAATTTTCCCATTCCTGGCTCTTTTCATGAGCTCAGGATACTGCCGGAAGAGCCACAGTATTTTTGTCGCTGAAAAGTAGGCATCGATCAGAAGACCGGTCTTCTTATGTATGAGCTCCGCAAAGCCCCGCTTTTTCAGCTCATCACAGATACTGCTCGAGCGCCGACACTGCCATACAATCGCATTGTATACAGGACTCCCAGTTTCCTTCTCCCAAAGGAGGGTTGTTTCTCTCTGGTTGGTCAGACACGCAGAGGACAGATATTTTATCTCTGAGCCGAGTCTCTCCAACGCGGCACGAGCAACATCAATTTGTGAGTGGAGAAGTTCCGTGGGATCATGTTCCACCCAGCCAGGATGAGGAAAAATCTGCTTGATTTCTTTCTGCGCGCTGCTCACCTCGCTCCCATCCTCCCTGAAAACGATCGCCCGTGAGCTCGTTGTGCCCTGATCTAGGGCGAGAATATATTCAGGCATGTTCTACCTCCCTTTGATATACAGTACGAACTATATTTAAATTTGTGTACCAATATCCCGATAATGGATAATGAAGTAAAATAGGGATAAATTTAGATTGAATCCAATAGAAAATCTTCTTGCAGAAACAGTCGACGTCAGTGAGATACCGTCTCTCCCTGAGGCAGCCCGGATTGCTATATATAAAACCCTTACCCTTGAAAAATCTGCTGAAGATATATCCAAAATCATTAAAGAGGACCCGTCTCTCACGCTGAAAATTCTCAAAGTCGCAAACTCACCCCTTTACAGGGGGAGTAAATCTGTCACAACAGTGAAAGATGCAATTGTGCTTCTCGGCTACAAGGCGGTAAAGGCAATAATCCTTTCTGTTACCATAAAAGATCTGTTTCAGGGGAAGGAATCGGATTGGTTCAACTACCGGAACTTCTGGCTGCATTCGCTGGCAACCGCATTCGTTGCTGAAGGAATCGCCAAATCGCTCAAGCTCCAATCTGAGGAAATTGCCTATGCCGTGGGGCTCCTCCATGACATTGGAAAAATCATTCTCCTCCTGAGCGCAGAGGAGAAGTACAGAGGGGTGATCGAAACCGTAAGAAACGAAAAACTCCCTTTCAGTAATGCAGAGACGAAAATTTTCGGTTTTGACCACACTGACGTTTCTGAGTTCCTCTTTGGGTACTGGGAGCTCCCTCCAAAGCTCACCTATCCAATTCACGAACATCATATGCGAACCGACGTGCTTCTATCCAGTTTCGATACAATTGCCATGACACTCAAGGTTGCCAATGAGATCGCCCATATTGCAGGTTTCCATATCTGCAAAGACGAGCCGCCCTACGACATGAGTGAAGAACTCGTAGAACGCCTTGGCCTTCTCGATGAAGACCTGGATAGAATTCTTCGTGACCTAGAATCTTACATTGCGGCTGTGGGAGAGATTCTCAATATTCCTAAAACCGATATAAAAGGATACTTCAAGATTCTGTCTTCAGCAAATAAAGAACTGGGGAAAATGTATATCGAAAATCAGCAAATGGTGGAGGAAGTCACCACTAAAAAGAGTCTGATGATCGAGCTCAACAAGCTTTCCCTCCTTTTCTTGAAGGAGCGAGAGCTCGACACCGCGCTCCCCGGGTCCCTGAGGAACCTTTTGCGCAGTTTTGACTTCGATGCAGCAGCAATCGAGTTCTACCTCAACGAAGAGCGTTCTATCCTGTACAAGACCTTTTATCCAAAGCTCTTCAGCGAGGAAGGAAAAACAGTGAAATCATCGGAGGTGGAGGAGAGCAAAACCGTCATACCCCGCGGACAGGTGCAACCCTTTGAGCAGACCAAAGATGCACGTGCAATCTTCTTCACCCTCAAGTCCGGAGATGGGACCGAGATCGGAAAACTATTCATAAAAACCAGTCAGCCCACAGAGCCGGAAGACATACAAACCTTTTTCGATCAATTCACACTCGGTCTGAATAACCTGCGGCTCCATCTCACCAATAAGCTGAAATCTGAAAAGTTGAACGTCGCCGTGAAACAGCTCAGAGATGAAAACGAAAGGCGGCAGAGGATCCTGCAGCTCAACAAGCTGATTCTTGATAATTCTCCTGCAGGTATCGTGAGCATAGATGAAGCAGGAGATATAGAAACCTACAACCGAAAGGCAGAGCTGCTGTTTCTAGAAGATCTGAAGGGGAAGAACTTCTTCCACCTTGATCTGTTCGTGCAGAACAAGCTCGTGAACGCGGTGAGGGAGGTCATCGCGATCAACAAACCTCGGGATCTGAGCATCGAGATCGGTGGAAAGCTGCGGAGCTTCCATATAGAACCAGCACCTATGGAGGGAACGGGGTCAACACTTGTGCTGCTGAACGATATAACCGATAGAATCGAAAACGAGATGATGATGATACAGAAGGAAAAAATGGCAACCCTTGGTGAGCTCGCCGCTGGCATCGCGCACAACCTCAGGAGCCCCCTTGCAGTAGTAAAAGGAATACCGGAGCTCCTGCTCTCTGAGCTTGAGCAGAAAAAGCTCACAGGGAACTCCGACTTCGAGGCGGTGGACAAGGAGATCAGGGATAACCTTCAGCTCATCTCACAGAGCATGGAAAAAGCCTTTGCAATCATCGACAGCATCATGGATTTTTCAAAAGAAGAAATGGGAAAGTTTGAAAAGCTGGATGTGGAATTGATCGTGGATGAGGCTTACTTTCTACTCGAACATAGGCTAAAGGGAAAGGCGATCACCTTCAGGAACAACACGAGCGGTGTGAACATATTTGGAAACAAGAACATGCTGATCCAGATCTTTGTAAACCTACTGACCAATTCAATAGACGCCATCGAAGAAACGGGCACAATTGAAGTAAACTGCAAAAAGTATGATGACAAAACGATCGTCACCGTTGAAGATGATGGGAGGGGAATCAGGGAAGGAGATTTCGAGAAAATCTTTGAACCCTTCTATACCACCTCCGGAAAGGCTGATGGCGCCGGAATCGGACTGAGCATCACGAGAAAAATGGTGATGCTCCTCGGCGGCTCAATACGGGCGCTGCCGAAAAGAGGGAAAGGTACCGTCATTGAGATCACCTTTCTGGATAGGGGAATCGTGTATGACAAGAGTGCTGATCGTTGAAGATGAAGAGCACTATGGGGAGTTCCTTAAAAAAATCATCGGAAAAAAATATTCCTGCGATCATGCGAAGGATGGGAATG
>Ga0209427_10001988_pt1 | contig 23841 bp, 22 predicted proteins | sample DeeMarSWOR136_30_FD_187465 | JGI IMG/M metagenome (GOLD analysis project Ga0209427, IMG submission 187465) | Marine sediment microbial communities from White Oak River estuary, North Carolina - WOR-1-36_30 (SPAdes) (version 2) | ecosystem: Environmental > Aquatic > Marine > Intertidal zone >...
AGAAGATATATCTACATAGAGAATGAAATTGATGAGCCGACTCTAAAACAGATAGCGCAGATCACCGGCGGAGAATATTTCCGAGCCAAAGACGAAGAGGCGCTTGCTCAAATCTACCAAAAAATTAGTGAGATGGAAAAGACCGAAATCAAGGTTAAGGAATATTTACAATATAATGAACTTTTCTCCAGGTTTGCCATTGTGGGGTTGTTCTTTTTGGCTATAGAAATTGTTTTGGCAAATACAAGATATAGAAAGATTCCATAAAGGAGCTTCAGAACAGAGGAGTCTGCCGAAAAACCATGAAATGTCCCTTTTGTCATTCTGACTTCGCCTTTGGTCTTCGACCCTGAGGGCTCAGACCCGAAGGGCGGGGGAAGAATCTAATAAACTCAATACGTTGCAAATGCCTATGCACTCATACGAGTTTGAGATTCTTCGGCTGACGCCTGAGAATGACATTTTTCAACAGGCTCAGCGGTTCACCCAGAAGGGTTCTGATGCCTTGGAGAAACTAAGACCACTTCAAATGTTAAAGATAAGATGGTAATATGAGAATTGCAGAGATTGATTTCATATATGTTCTCTTAATTCTGCTTCCTCTTTTGATCGTCTTTTACTGGTTTGTCTTCAGGATGAAGAAAAAAGCCAAGGAGAGGTTTGGCAATCTGGCTTTGATGGAAAAGCTTTCCCTCTCATTCAACCCGAAAAAGCAGAGATGGAAGGTGGTTTTGATACTCTTGGGCATTTTCTTTCTTCTTTTCTCCTTAGCCCGACCTCAGCTGGGGACTAAATTAGCCTTGATGAAAAGGGAAGGTGTGGATATAGTCATCGCCATTGACGTTTCTTTTTCCATGATGGCTGAGGATATTAAGCCCAACCGTCTGGAAAAGGCAAAACAGGAGGTGAACGGCCTGATCAGCCGTATGAGAGGAGATAGGGTGGGGTTGGTGGCTTTCGCAGGGGTGCCTTTCGTTCAGTGTCCTTTGACCTTGGACTATTCCGCCGCCAAACTGTTTCTGGACATAATCGATGTTAACCTCATCCCTCAGCCAGGAACCGCCATTGGAGATGCCATCCGGACTTCCATCGAGGCTTTCAATCAGAAGGAGAGAAAATATAAAGTGCTGATACTTTTAACCGATGGGGAGGATCATGATTCCGATCCTTTGGGTGCAGCAGAGGAGGCTGCCAAGGAGGGAATAAGAATCTACGCTATCGGAATCGGATCAGTGCGGGGTGAACCCATACCTTTGAAAGATAGCCAGGGGCGGGTGTCCGGATTTAAAAAAGACACAGAGGGGAGTGTGGTGGTCAGCAGGTTAGATGAGGTGACTTTGCAGAAAATCGCCTTGACCACCGGCGGAAAATATTATCACGCCACCTCGGGTGAGATGGAGCTGGACAAGATTTACGATGAGATTTCTAAGATGGAAAAGAAAGAGTTGGAAGGCAGACTTTTAACCCAATATGAGGACCGGTACCAATATTTTCTTCTTCTTTCTGTGATCTTTTTGACCATAGAATTCCTTCTTTCTGAGAGAAGAAGCAGAAAAGCAGTGGAGGGCTCAAAGGAAAAAACTGAAGGCAGATGAAAAATCCTAAAACCCTTGAACTATAAAATCTTTGAACTTATGTGTCGACATGATTATTCTAAGAAGAACATCTGTTTGGATAATAGTTGTCGTGACCACCATCTGGGCTAATCCTGCCTGGGCGGATTCTTTTTCTTCCCTCAATAAAAAGGGTAACAAAGCATATCAGGAAGGGAAGGAGCTTCTGCAAAAAGGGAAGAAAGATAATGCTCTCGAAGCTTATGAACGAGCATTGAAATTTTATCGGGATGCTGAGATCGAGAAACCTGAATCGCCGGAACTTTCTTATAACATTGGGAATGTAATGTATCAACGGGAGAAATATCAGGATGCTTTGGAGAAGTATTATAAAACTTTAAGCGCCGATGAGCCGGCAAACCAGGCAGCGGCATATTATAATATGGGAAACGCCTTATATAGGTCAGGCAAATACGCAGAGGCAATTCAAGCCTATCAAAAGTGTTTGGACGTAACTCCGGATGATGAGGATGCCAAATACAACATAGAGTTCGTAAGAAAGAAAATGAAAGAGATGCTGGACAGGGAACTGCAAAGACAGAAAAACCAACAACAAAAGCAACAACAAGAAAAGAAAGACCAAAAGAGTCAAAAGCAAGAACAAAAACAACAAGAAGAAGAAAAGCAACAGCAACAAGCTCAAACGCAAGAGCAACAAGAACAGCAAGAAAGGAAGCAAGAGCAAGTGCAGCCAAAGGAGGGCATGACCAAAGAGGATGCAGAAAGAATTTTGAATGCATTAAAGGACGACGAAAAGGACATGCTGAAGAAACAAAAAAGATTTACCCAGACGCAAGGGAAAAGAGGAGGAAAGGACTGGTAGATGGATATGAGCGGCAAAGGCAAAAGAGAGTGCTTAGTACACAGTGAACGCTCCATGGCGAGGAGGAAGCGGCGGACTGCCGACTGCGGACTGCTGACAGTATCGATCATTTTGGCCATCAGTTTCTTTTTAGTTTTGTTTTTGAACCATCCTTCCTTTTCCCAGGACATCAGTTTCAACGCTTCTGTGGACAAAATCGAGGTGGGATTGGATGATCAGATCACCTTAACCATCTCCGTATCGGGGAATGTGAAGTCCATCCCTCAACCCCAGCTTCCCTCTTTAGATGGTTTCACCGTTCATTCCGCAGGGAGATCTCAGAATTTCCACCTTTCTGCTGGAAAGATCGCCTCATCCGTCACCTTCAATTATATCTTGGTTCCCAGAAAAGCGGGAAAATTCACCATCGGTTCTGCAGAGATAGTGTTGGATGGAAAGAGCTACAAGACCGATCCGATAAATATTACAGTCGTTGCTGGAGAAAAACCAGGGACAGCTCCTGCTCCTTCGGAAAAAGAGTCTGTCCAGAAGAAAGAGCTGCAAGGAAAGGATCTTTTCATAGAGACGGTGGTGGATAAGAAAAAAGCTTACGTGAACGAGCAGACCACTCTCACTTTTAGATTCTATCAAGGGGTGAGATTATTCAATAATCCGGAATACTCGCCCCCCTCCCTGACCGGTTTTTGGGCTGAGGATCTGCCTCCACGAAAGCAGTATTACAAAGTTATAAATGGCAGGCAATATTTTGTGCAAGAACTGAAGACTGCTCTTTTCCCCACCGCAGCTGGACCACAGACGATTGGAAGAGCTGAGCTTAAGTGTACGGTGGAGGATTTGGATCGATTCTTTTTGAAAGATCCATTTGCCATGCTGGATCGAGATCTGATGAGCCTTTTCCGACAAGGAAAACCACAAGTTCTAAGATCAAGACCGATCGAGATCGAGGTGTTGCCACTTCCCGAGATGGGTAAACCTGAAAGTTTTGCAGGAGCTGTGGGGAACTTTAAGCTGAAGGTTAGTATGGATAAAAAGGAAGTGGAGGTAGGAGAGCCGATTACTCTGAGGATGAAGATCAGCGGAGCAGGAAACGTGAAGTCAGTAGGAAAGCCAACCCTTCCTGAGCTGAAAGATTTCCGTATCTACGATTCCGGCAGTTCTGAAAATATTTCCAAAGAGAACTATTTAGTCCAGGGGGTCAAAACTTACGAGATGGTCTTGATCCCCAAGATAGCTGGCAAATATAATATCCCTCCTATTGAATTTTCCTTTTTCAATCCAAAAGGCAAAAGCTACAAAACCTTAACATCAGATCCAGTCCTGATCACCGCCCTTCCCGGAGCACAGGTCTCCCCCACCGAAATGGCTCAACTTTCCAAGCAAGAGATCGGATATGCTGTTAAGGACATACGCTATATCAAACTCTCTGCAAGCCAATTGAACAATCAAGGAGATCATTTATATAAAAGGCCACTTTTTCTATTTGTTCAGCTGATTCCTCTTCTGACGTTTGTGGTTTTATGGAGATATCAGAAGCATCAGGAGAAACTAAACTCTGATGTCGGTTATGCCCGCATGAGGCGGGCACATAAATTCGCTAAAAAGAGATTAGGACAAGCCAAGAGGTTGATTTCTGCGGAGAAATCCAAAGAGTTTTATGGCGAAGTTACCAAAACCATTACCGGATATGTGGGAGACAAACTCAATCTTCCTGCTTACGGTTTAACCAAAGAGAGAATCGAATTGGAGCTTTCCAGCAGGGGAATAAAAAAAGAAAAAATCGATAATCTTTTGGAGCTTCTGGATTCTTGTGATTATGCTCGATTTGCTCCCGGATCATCCGGAGTGGGGGAGATGAGGGCGTTTTTGAACTCGGTGGAAACAGCTATTATGGATTTGGAGAAATGAAAAAATGATTGATCCTGATGAGTTCAATAGTAACTACGGATTTCGGAGGGCATCCGAAAACCCCGGAAATTGTAGCCGCAGGCTTCAGGACGTGTTGAAAAAGTCACATTGTCATTCTGAGGGAGCCCCGCATCTGGCGGGATAAACTCCGCGACCGAAGAATCTGCTTGATTCATATGGAGATTCTTCGCTTAGAATGACACTCTTTTAGTTCAAGTTTTTCAACAGTCCCTTCTGCCTGCGTACGCAACCCTCTAAACCGAGATCAACCTACTGGCATGCGAAACGTAAAGATCCTCATGAAAAGAAGGATTACAATTTTAGGGTTTATTACCATTCTATTTTTCCTGCCTGAGGCCAGGGCTGATATAGAGTCAGCCACAGCACTTTTTCAGAAGGGGAATGAAAGCTATGAGGAGGGAAATTTCGACCAGGCTATCGAGGAATATCAAAAAGTCTTTGATCAGGGAATGAGGAATTCAAAAGTATTTTACAATCTGGGGAACGCCTATTTTCGAAAAAATCAGCTGGGAAAGGCGATTTTGAATTATCGCAGGGCTTTGTCACTGGATCCCAGAGATGAGGACAGCATCGCCAATCTCAGATTTGCCAAGCTTTTTACCTTAGATAAAATTGAGGAGCAAACGGTTAATCCTCTGGTCAATCTGCTACATTGGTTTCTTGATCTGTGGAGTATGGACGAACTGACTATTCTTGCTTCTTTATCCTACTCTTTGTCCATCGGCTTTGGAATTCTGATTCTCTTCACGCGATCCAAAAGAGCCTTGTTTTGGGGGTTGACGATATTGTTTTTTGGCTTCGTTGTCTTCTCCTCCTCTCTTGGTGTAAAACTCTACTTCGATTCACTCAAAAGTGGTGTGGTGATTGCTCCTGAGGCGAAGGTAAGAAGCGGCCCCGGAGAGGACTATACTCTACAATTCACTGGTCATGAGGGCTTGGAATTTCAGATAAAAGGGGAAGCAGAGAGTTGGTATCGCATCATGCTACCCAATGGAGTTAGAGGCTGGATCCCCAAGGAAGCGGTGGAGATAATTTGAAACAAGCCAATAAGGCATCGGAGTTGCCACATTTCTCGGCATCGCCGAGAATCATAGACCCGGTCTGGTACGCCTATTTTCAGGCCCGATAACTCATCTTTGTCCTTTATTTTTATAGGATAGAGTGTCAAGCTTTAGCTTGACCTGGGGTCTATTAAATGACAAAACCCACCTTTTTGGGCTTCACCTAAAGGTCAACAACTTTTTAACTTGACAAATTTCTAATTGAGTTTGGGTTGGAGTGCGGGAGCAAAGCTTGCGCACTTCTTTTCTTACTCTTTTCCAAATTATCAACATAATTAGTTGATAACCATTAGGCGAACACCCCGTTTTTTTCTCTTCCGATTGGTTTCCCAAGAGTCATACTAATAATATTTGACAAAACTCGTTTTTATGATACTTTTAATTTTGCAAGAATAGCAAACAATGAAATCTTTCAACAAGAGCCGAAAACATGCAAAAATCGAACCGCCCTAAACTGGAGATTTTGGAAAAAGAAAAGATAAAAAAGATCGTTGAAGAAGCTATCGAAGTTTTGGAAAAGGTGGGCGTTTTTGTGGAAAATGAAAGGGGTTTGGAACTTCTGGATGGTGCTGATGCCAAGGTTGAAAAGAAAGAAAAGAAAGCTTTTATAAAAGCTGATCTGGTGGAAAAATGCTTAAAAACTGCTCCTTCGCAAATAAAGGTTTTTGATCGGGAAGGAGAGCTTGCGTTAGATTTGCGCGGCGACAATATTCATTTTGATCCCGGTTCTGCCGCCTTAAGGATTTATGATCTGGATTTGAATAAATCAAGACATCCAGTAACCAAGGATCTGATCAATTTCGCTCGCTTGACAGATTCATTGTCCTATTTGAAAGCTCAGAGCACAGCACTTATCCCTTCTGATGTTCCTGAACAGATTTCCGACCGCTCTCGGCTCTTTATCTCGCTTCAGCATTCCGCCAAACCGATAGTCACCGGAACCTTTGCCAAGGACGGTTTTGAGGTGATGAAAGAGATGTTAGTTACGATCAGAGGAAACGAAGAGGGTCTCAAAGCCAAACCCTTGGCCATCTTCGATTGTTGTCCTTCACCTCCTTTGAAATGGAGTGATTTAACCTGCCATGATTTAATTTGTTGCGCGGAAGCCGGCATACCGGCGGAATTGGTCTCCATGCCTCTTTGTGGTGCTACATCACCGGTGACTTTAGCCGGAGCATTGGTTCAGCACACCGCAGAGAATCTAAGTGGAATCATCATCCATCAAATTGCCAAGCCTGGATCACCCGTAATCTATGGCGGGTCGCCATCCTTCTTTGATATGAGAAAAGGCACCACTCCTATGGGCGCAATAGAAACCATGATGATCGACTCAGCTTATGCTCAAATAGGCAAATATTTGAATCTTCCTACGCATGCCTATATGGGATTAAGCGATGCTAAGATTTTGGATTATCAATCAGGTTTGGAGTCGGCAGCTGGTGCCATTCTTGCCGCCCTGTCCGGGATAAACGTTATCTCCGGTCCCGGGATGCTTGATTTTGAAAGCTGTCAAAGTCTGGAGAAATTGGTTTTGGATAATGAGATTTGCGGGATGGCTTACCGGTTAGTTCAGGGAATAGGGTCCAGGGATGAGGTTTTAGCTCTTAATTTGCTAAAAGAAGCGTCGTCAGAAAAACATTTCCTCACCTCTCCACATACTTTAAAATGGTTTAAAAAAGAATCATTCTTTCCGTCAGAGGTGATTGATCGTTCCAATTTAGGAGATTGGGAAAAATCAGGAAAAAAGACCGCAGGAGAAAGAGCAAAAGAAAAGGTGAAAAAGATTTTATCCACTCACCAGCCAAAACCACTCCCCCAAGAGATAATCAGGGAATTAACCAAAATTATGCAATCCCAAGCCAGGCTGCAAAATCTTGACCAATTGCCAGAATGGTAGAATTGTAGCGTCGGGGTTTGTCCTGAGAGGACTCGTCCTGAAGGACTCACCCAGGGGCCTTTCCTAAGGAGGGACTATTGAGCAAGTGTTTGTGGGGTGCGAAATCCGCACCAACGGAGCTAAAAGACGTTGACCGGAGTTTCTGACGTTTCTGACCTTGTTTTAAAAAAAAACTCTTTTTCACTAATCATATGCATATGCATTCATACGAATCCTCAACCTTTGCCCCCTCTCTAGCCAGATGGATGACCGCCTGTATGGGTGGGAAATGGAGATGGAGAGAAAGGCGACCAAAAAAGTCGATCTTAGAAATTGGACCTTAGGCTCTCTCATAGGTTGCGAAGCATTCATACGAATCTCCTTCAATAGCAGCCGACCTATCGCTTTCACCATAAAAGTTGTGGAAAAAGTGCTCAGCTTCCCGTTGGTGTTTTTCACCAAAGGGAAAAAAACGGCGGGTGAAGAACACCCGCCTGGAGCAGAAATACATCTTTAACTTTTTTCGTCCGACACCCTTCAACTTTGTCAGGGTAAACAGAGGTCGGACGCTACAATTTACTACAGGTCTGTTATTTTATTGATAATCTTCAATTCCCAGGTTTCTTGCGGCTCTAAGGAGAGTTTCCAATTGGGAAAGAGGACCGAGCCTTGATGGACCTTCTCGAATCCCTCCTCGGATAGGGAGACGGTATAGATGGGAAAACGCCATAGCTGGCAGGGTTGGTCGAGTTTGAAACTTATGTCTAAGTTTAGTTCTTGATCGGTTAGTCCGAAGTCTGAAGCTTTTCCAGCATTGGCCACACTTGAGAGTTTCTTATCTTTGATCTCGCGATCTTCCGCATAGTAGAATCTTTTCCGATCATCCTCGGAGAAGATGGCGAAATTGAATTCCACTCCAAACCATAAGCTTACTCTTTGGATATGATTATTTATTATCAGATAAGATATATCCAGCTCAGAACTATCAGTTCTTACTAAAATCTTTTTTGCCACTGTGATTGGAACGTTTTTGTCGCCAATCCAGACAAAACCGTCTCGATACAAGGTTATGGTCAATCCATCCTTTACCTTTTCAATTTTATGAAGATAAGGCTGATTAACAAAATCGCCCTGCTCCGGATATTGACATCTGGAGAAATCCTCCAACTTGGCGTGTTCACCCAGGAAATGATCAATCAAAGAACCCCGCCTGTACCAATCATAGACCAGATATTTCTCCAGACCTTCTTCTTTGGTTAAAACCAGATCGTGAATACTTGCCACCTTATCACTCTCCTGGGCTTGAGCTCTTTGCTTTAATTCCCAAAGCTTTTTGTGATAGCCCTCCTCCCTTCGGGTCAAAATATCCAAAAGGTTTAAAGATTTGGGCTTATAATCGAGTTCAAATAAGTTCCCGCCTGATGCCAGGGAAAAGTATAGACCCAAAATCGGCGTATTGACCAAAAGCTCATCTTGACCATCTTTGTCAAAATCCAAAATTTGATGATCTATCCACTTTCTTGCGTGCAGTGAGCCTGTCGGACCTGTGGGATGAGCAAGCTCATCCACTACCTTTTCTGCACCGATGAGATGTTTATAGATGGCGGAGCGGAGATGGGGCAGATATAATCCTCCGAAGACGCCATGCCAGTAGGAGCAGTTGCATTGCCCCTTCCACAATTCATCCTTCGCTTGGCTCAGGACAAGTTCATTAGCTTTTTTGATTTTGCCTTTCTGGGTTGATTTTGTATTTCTTATCTTCTCAGATATACGAAGCATCTTTTTATGCATGTTGTTTGCCTCTGGATATTTCGCCAGAAAGTTGCGCCACAAGCCACCTCTCACAAAGATGCCAAATCGCTCATATAGATCCTGATTCTTCAAAACGTGTTCAAATTCTTCATATTCCTGGAAGGCTTTGGGAGGTAAGGACCACTGGTTCATCTCATGATAGGATGCGGTGGGCAAATAAACCCTCCCCTTGGGAGGAAGAAGGTCCAATGCGTCTTTTAGATGGATCATCTCGATCCAATCTCTGTTTTTTTCAACCTCCCCAAAGAATCTTTCAATCCACCTGTCTTTATAACAATGTTTATAGGTCTCAGGCCAAACCCCGAATTTTTCACCGTCGTCTCCATACACGATAAGGTGGTTGCCATCTTCTGAAGCGATTTTCCTGAAATATTTGATGGTCTCCTCCGGCTCTTTGAAAGGAATGGAGTACCGCAGAAATTTTGAAGAGGAGAAAAGATTCAAAATGTATCCTTGTTCCTCGGTTACAAAATAGCCCAAAAGTTCCTTTTCAGTTAAGCCGGAATATTTGAAATGGGAATCGTCCACAATGGTATATTTTACAGCCGCTTCTGCTATGGGTTTAGGAAGATGAGGTTCCCATACCCTTTCCGCCAGCCACATCCCCACTGGATCGGCGTTGAATTCTTCTTTGATGAATTGGGATAACTTTTGAATTTGTCCTATTTTATCGCAATCGGGAATGGCGGGGAGGATCGGCTCGTAATATCCGCCGGTCATCATCTCCACCTGATTTTTTTTCACCAAGTCTTTTATCCTATCCAAAGTCTCGGGATGATGATTTTTAATCCATTCCAGGAGGATCCCTGAGAAATGCAGGGATATTTTGAAATGAGGATGTTTTTCTAAGACTTCCAGGAAGGGAAGATAGCAATGTTTGTGGGCAGATTCGAAAACGTGTTCGAAATTGCCGATGGGTTGGTGATTGTGGATGGCGAAGGCAAATTTTAGCTTTTTCATTTAATTAAAGTTTGGTATTTTTGGGAAAGCAGCAAAAAGAAAATTTAAAACTCAAAAAGAAAAACTAAAAATTACAACTCAAAATTAAAAATTACTTTTTCATAATTTTGCATCAATTTTGAACTTTGAATTGGAATTTTGAATCTTGATCTTTAAATTTTGAATTCTTGTCTGTCCCTTATTTAAGTGAAGCGCACAATCAGAAGACCGTGACTTTTAAATACTTCTTCGGATTCTTTTTGATGTCCAATATTAGATCATCGACATGTTGGGCGGTTTTCTTAATCTGCTCATACAAGGTGGTGTCATTGACCAGCTGCCCCAAAGTCCCTTCTCCACTTTCGATTTTGGAGGTGAGTTTCTTGAGGGAAATTGAGATGGTATCCAAGACGGTGACGACGTTATCCAGTTTTACCGAAGCTTCTCCGAAATTGTCCACCGTGGTTTGCAGCTTTTCCTTGTTCTCATCAATAATTTTTTTTAGCTCAGCAGAGCTATGGGATAGGTTGTCCATGGTTTGATCAAATTTCCCTTTGTTTCTGTTGAGAAGTGCGTTCATGTCATGGGAAATTTCTTTCAAATTCTTTATGATCTGGGTCATGGACTCACGCGACCATTTGGTTCCCAGCACTCCTTCTAAATTTGCCACCAGACGGCCGAGCTGATCTATCATCTCTCCCATCCTCCCCATCACCTCCGAAACGCCGCTGTCGTAATTTCCTCTGATCGGTTGGGAGAGATCCAAAAGGGTATCGGAGTAGCCAGTTTGCACGGCTACAAACCTTTCTCCCATCAGACCGATATTTTTCACGGTGAAGTTGGCGTCCTTTTTCAGAACCACGTCCGTGGAAAGATCCAGGGTTACCAAAACATCCCCTTGATAGAGTTGGATTTTTTTTACCTTCCCTTTATCCACTCCGGAGACGGAGACCGGATCTCCGACCTTCAAGGTTCCCACCTCTGGGAAGATAACCGAGTATCTATATTTGGTCTGGTTAAATTTTATTCCCTTAATCCAAATTATGCCCACCACCAAAATGGCAACAGCCACCACCACCACCAATCCGACTCTCAACTCACTGATCCTGCTGGTCATCTTAATCCCTTGTTTAGTTTTGTCTTTTTGTTAGCATATTAGAAACGCGACACAAATCCCCCTGCTCCATTTTATTCTGGAGTAGCGGAGCTTGCTTGCTCCAATATATTATCGGAGATTACAGTCTCAACTTTTCCAATAGGACTGAAAGGTCCTTCTTTTCAGCCAATGGGACGTCCCTGCATTCACATCTGATTCCTAACAGGAATAGCTTTTTGAAGACAGAAATCTCTTCTCGGGACAAATACAGATAGGGCAAAATCCTTTTCCGTCCCTGTTTGGAATGAATTCCTCCCACATTGACCCAATCGATTTTAACCCCCTTTTCAATTATTCTCAAGAGATCAATGGGAGAATCGACTAAAAGAATCGTTTTTTCTTCTTTAAACCCATCTTTGAAAATCAGATTGGTTACCTCCTCCACGGAATGAATGGTGGCTTTTATCTCCGGCGGAACGCAAGCCAAGTAAAGTTCACGTTCCCAGGGGTTAGAGGCAACCTTATCGTTTGCCAGAACAATCCGGTCCAATCCCAAACTATTTCCCCAACCCACCACCACCTGTCCATGAATCAATCTTTCGTCGATCCGATATAATAAGATAGCCATCCAGATCTTAGCTTCTTATTCCCTTTTCCCCCTCCTTTTTCACTAAAGGGACAAGTTTTTCAAAAGGAAGTGTTCCTCTTTTTGAAAAGAATTTTATCAACATGGGCAGATTTACCCCGGTGACCACAGCCACCTTTTTTTGATCTTGGGGGGCAATGTTTGTGGCCGTCTGCCAACAGCTTGAGCCAAAGAGATCCACAAATATCACCACTCCTTCGCCACATTTGTGATCAGTTATGGCCTTCTTTAGTTTTGAACATAGTTGATCTTTTCCGACTCCTGAATTAGATACGACAAAAAGAGCCTCCTGTTTCCCCATCATCCCTTCCAAGGTGTTTTTTAACCCAAAACACAAATCTCCATGGGTTAAAATTATGCAACCAACCATGTTCGAAAGCTCTTTTTTCTTTTTCCTGATTGGTTTCCTAAAAATGGTCAACAGATTAAGTACCCAGATGAGTCCGTCTGGGGCATCTTACTGAACGGATGAAGCTTTTAGTGGTTATCCTCTTGATCCGTTGACCTATTCTTAAGATCCAAATTGAATCCAGATACTATTCTATGTCGCTTTCTAAATACTCGTCCGTTACCTTCCTTCGATAGATTTCCTCGGAGAGCCTTTTGGAGAATTCTTTGGCTGAGTCCTGGCCATATACTTTGAGCATGTGGTTCATGGCGATGACTTCGGAGATAACTGTGATGTTTTTGCCCGGGGAAACAGGGAGCATGATCACCGGTATCTCCACCCCCAGAATGGTGGTGTATTTGTCCTCAATCCCTAGCCTTTCGAATTCCGTTTGATCATCCCAATATACCAGGTTTACTTGCACTTCGATTCTCTTTTGCATTCTTATGGCGCGAATGCCAAAGAGCTTCTCGATATCGATTATTCCAATTCCCCGCACCTCCATATGATGTCCCAGAAGTTCCGATCCGGTGCCGACTATCACCTCGGGAGCTTTCTTTATGATCTTAATCATATCATCCGCCACTAACCTATGTCCTCTTTCCACCAGATCCAAGGCACATTCGCTTTTCCCCACCCCGCTTTTTCCTGTGTACAAAAGACCCACCCCATAAACGTCGACTAAGGTTCCGTGAATGGTGGTGTGGGGAGCAAAGAGGCTGTCCAAATAGACGCTTAGACGGGTAATGAATTCGGTGGTGGAAAGTCTGGTGGAAAGAACCGGCACCCCCTTCTGGTTTGCTTTCTCCAACAGCTCAGGAGGAGGGTTGATCCCCTTGGTGATGATTACACAAGGGAGTTCGAATTTAAAGATATTTTCGATGACTCTGCTCCGTCCCTCTTGATCCCTCCCGGAGAGGAAGGACATCTCAGTCTCGCCCAATACCTGGGTTCTTTTATTGGCAAATCTCTCGGTGAATCCAGCCAAAGCCAGACCGGGACGGTGGATTTCATTGTTTAATATCCTTCTTCTAAGTCCATTTTCATTAGTGAGCAAAGTGAGCTCAAAAACCTCCTTTCTCTCTTTAAACATCTTCTCTACGGTCACAACTTCCACTTATAAAACACTCCCTTCTCGTTTTGAGACTAAATGATGAATTTGTGCTTTTCTGCCATCTTTGACACAGCTTTTTACTTCCTCAGCTTCTTTGAGCGTTTTGAGCTGAGATCATCCTCTCCTTTATAGCAGAAGCCTTTTTAGGTTTTTTATCTGTAAGTTTGGCCTTATATTTTTTAATTTGCGCCTCCATTTTGCCCATAACCTTTTCCACAGAATCGTACATGTCAAATGACTTGTATTTGCTGCTCAGAACGGTCCCGTAAACTTTTACCTTCAGCTCCGCGGTCATCCGTGATTTTTCCATGTCTAAGATCAGATGTGAATCTATGATGTGATTGAAATACTTTTTCAGTTTGCCGAGCTGCTTTTCGGCAAAACCTTTTATATCTTCGGTGAGATCGAAATGACGAGCAGTGATTCTGATCTGCATGGGTGGCTCCTTTCAATTATTTATTTATGCATTACGAAATATTGGTTAGTTTAGGTGAACAATCGAACCCCACCAGAAAAGGGAAAACCAAACTTCTCCTCACCTCCTCTTTGAGCTTCCCGAGCCAAGCTTGGGGAGGAGAAAATAGCTTGTCTCCGGGTGAAAAGGTAACTTGAGTAACTTTGATCTTCGACAACAAGTCCTTAAAAGATTGGCAAAATTTGTTAAAATAGGGCTCTGTTTTTTGGAATCTATGATTTCGGATAAGGATTTTGCTTTCTTAATCAAAAACTTTTAAGGCGCTAAATGTGATTCAGACTGAATCCGATGGATGGGTGGTGACAACCTCCTCCAGGGAATTGTTTGAATTTTCCTTAGCTATCCTTTTTCTAAAACGGGCGGGCATTATTTTAAGCTCCTCCCTGTATTTGCTTACCGTCCTGCGGGCAATTTTTATTCCTTCTTTCTTCAGGAGATTAAAAAGCTCTTGATCAGAGAGGGGCGTGGCTGGATTTTCTTTTTTGATGAGTTCCTCGATTATCCTTTTGACACTCCGTTTGGATACTTCCTCCCCATTCTCCTTGGAAACGCCAGTGTTGAAGAAGTATCTGATCTCGAAAATCCCCTGGGGAGTTTGCACATATTTAGAGTTCGAAACTCGAGATATGGTAGCCACATTCATCCCCACCATCTCTGCAATGGTCTCCATGGTGAGGGGTTTCAAGAAGGAGGGTCCCCGCTCGAAAAAGTCCTTTTGCTCCTCCACTATTTTTTCCATAACCTTGATCATGGTGGAGCGTCTCTGATCTATGGAATTCAAAAGCCATCTGGCCTGTTCCAATTTTTCTTTGATGTAATTCTTGGTCTCAGGGGAGTTGGACTTGTCCTTTTTTAAAAGCTCCTTGTAGATGGGACTAACCCTTAACCTGGGTATGTGTTTATCATTGTGGTAGACCACAAATTCCTCTCCAACCTTTTCCACGATCAGATCAGGCACCACCGGAGTAGCTGGACGGGTGAATTTTCCCCTGGCAGGCTTTGAATTTAAGGTCCTTATGAAGTCCATAGCTTTTTGAACTTCCTCGAAACTTGTTCCCAGAAGCCTGGAGAGTTGGGAAAGACTTTTCCTTTCCAGCTCATTTAGATGATCTCGGACAATCCGGTAGGCCAAGCTGTCTTCAAAGCCCTTCTGCTTAAGCTGAATCAAAAGTGATTCTTTGAGATCTCTTGCTCCCACCCCGGGCGGATCGAAAGTCTGGACGGCGGACAATACCTTTGAAACCTTCTCTGGCAAGACATCCAAGGCACTGGCCATCTCTTCGATAGAACAGACAAGATAGCCGCTGTCATTTATGTTTCCAATGATATAATCACCAATTTTGATCTCTTCTTTATCCAATCTGGAAAAGTGAAGCTGCTCTATCAGGTGGTCATACAAGGTCTTTTCCAGAACCGGAGTCTTCTCCCATCTTTCTTCCCCTTTATCCTTCTCTTCTCTGAAATGGATTTCGTTTTCGTCGCCCAAGTAATCTTCCCAGTTGATCTTGTCCAGCTGTGGATCAACCTGGACCTCCTCCTGATTTTCTGAAACGCTTGCAGTCTCTTCCGTCGCCTCGACTTCCTCTAACAAGGGATTTGTGGAGAGCTCCTGCCTTATCACCTGCTCCAATTTTAAGAGAGGCATCTGCAGAAGTCGCAGGGACTGAATAAGTTGCGGCGCCAGAGTCTGCTTAAGTCTCATTTGAAGATCGAGCTTCATAACTCCTTCACCCGTTTAGACTTACGACCAAACCCAACCTTTTCCTTGCTTCTTACCAACTCTCCTTCTTATATCAAGATAATACAAAATAAGATTTTGTCAAAGTTTCTTTTCTATTTTATTTATCGGTATTCCCGAATTTTTAGTTTAATTTGAATCTTTCCCCTAAGTATATTTTCCTCGCCTCCGGGTCAGAGGCCAAGAACTCCGCCGTTCCGGACTTCAATATCTCTCCATCACACATGATATATGCCCTGTCAGTAATGGAGAGGGTCTCCCTGACATTATGATCGGTGACCAGGATGCCCAAGTTCTTCTCTTTTAAGCGATAAACGATCTTCTGGATGTCTTCCACTGCTATCGGATCAATCCCGGAAAAGGGTTCATCCAAAAGCATAAATTTTGGCTCAGTAGATAAGGCACGAGTTATCTCCACCCTTCTTCTCTCACCTCCAGAAAGGGTATAAGCTTTGTTCTTGGCCAAATGAGATATGTCCAACTCCCCAAGCAAGGCATTTAGCCTTTCCTTCCTCTCCTCCCGCCCAAGCTTCTGCATCTCCAAGATAGCCAATATGTTCTGCTCTACACTTAATTTACGAAAAATCGAGGGCTCCTGAGAGAGATACCCAATCCCCTTTCTTGCTCTCAGGTACATGGGCAAATCAGTGATGTCCTCCTCTCCGAGCAACACTCTGCCGCTTTCTGGCCTTATGAAACCAATGATCATATAGAAGGTGGTGGTTTTTCCGGCTCCATTGGGACCCAAAAGTCCCACAATCTCCCCTTGCCTCACCTCGATGGAGACCTCGTTGACCACCCTTCGCTTCTTATAAATCTTGACCAAATTCTCGGATCTTAAAATCAACCTATTTTTGTTTAATACCATTTCAAGATGTAACCTTTCTTTGGTGCAAGTACATATCTGTTAAAAAAGAGCGCTAAATTTTGAGTATTATAAACTATCTTTAAAGTCCTCCTCTGGAATTTCTGTGATTTTCCCTTTCACACTTTTTTTGATCACAAAATGCTTCAGCTCCTCATCTGCTTCCAGACCATATCCGGTGATCACATCTTTTTTCTTGGTGATCTTGACAAAATCATCGGTCACGATTTTTCTTTTTTGGGGATCCCATCTCAGGCTCGCTGTCTCAAGCTTAATCCCCTCCTCAGTGGTGACCACCACATTTCCCGAGGCTTCCACATTTTGTCTTTTCTCTCGGATAAGCCCTGAGTCCGCCACCATTACCGAGGTATGATTCCCCTCCTCATCATAGAAATCAACCCGGACTCCTTTAGCCTTTCTTAGATCCTTTTTCTCATATACCTCAAGGTGCTCGGCATAAATCACTGCCGATTTTATTCCTTGTTCGGTAAAGGTGATGGTGGTGTTTTCTATCACCTGATCGGGGACATCCAGAGACAACTGGGGAGCCTTAGGCTCATCTTTCCCACAAGCAGAGACTAAAAGCAAGATTCCCAACCCTACCTTTATGAGCAGACTTATCTTCATAAATCCCTAAATCACAAAATATAAAAACATTTCACCTCGTCAAGAGATTTTCGCATATAATTAGAATGGAAGAAGACTAAAGGCTGGAGTGTTCCGCTTTAGCGGAACCCGGGTCAGGCTGAAGGAACTGTTGAAAAATTTGAACTAACAGCGTGTCATTCTAATCCCGCCGAAGGCGGGAGAAGAATCTCCATATAAATCAAAGAGATTCTTCGGTCGCTACGCTGCCTCAGAATGATAATGTGACTTTTTCAACAGCCCCTGAAATCTGACACTCCCTGTCCTCCTTGCGATCGTCAGCAATTCGCCACCCTTTGGTAATACCTTTCATAAAGCGGCACGATCAAATCGGAATCGAACTTCTCCACTGCCGTTTTTCGGGCGCTTTGCTTGAACGAATTTAGTTTATTTTCATCGATAAGAAGCTCGATTGCCTTTTTCGCCATGAAATCCACATCCCCCAGGTTGGCCAAATATCCGGTTTCTCCGTCAATTACCACCTCCGGCAGACCTCCAGTCTTTGTTCCGATGACCGGAACTCCACAACTCATAGCTTCCAAAGCCGCCAGGCCAAAGGATTCTGAGTTACTGGGGAGCAAAAATAAATCGCCCAGGCACACAATATTTTCTACTCCACATTGCTCCCCTAAGAAAATGGTCCTGTCTGCAATTTCTAACTTTTGCACCAAGGATAATGCTCTGGAAGATTCCGGACCATCACCGACCAGCATCAATTTTGAAGGGATCTTCTGATTGACCAGATAAAAAACCCTTATCACGTCTTCCACTCTCTTTACCGGTCTGAAATTGGACATATGCATCAAAATCTTTTCTTCCTTTTGGGCAAACCTCTCTCTTTTGGAGGGCGGTTTTGAAGGGTCGAATTTCTTGGTCTCCACAAAATTGGGGATCACCTCAATTTCTTTGTCCAGCTCGAATTCCTCTTTGGTCTTCCTTTTTAAAAATTCCGAAACCGCGGTTACTCCATTGCTCTCCTCTATGCTGAATTTGGTGATGTGAAAGAAGGATTTATCATTACCCACCAAGGTGATATCTGTGCCATGCAGGGTGGTAATCACCTTAGGCTTATCCTTCTTGAGAATCTTCTTAGCCAAATATGCGCCAGTGGCATGAGGTATGGCATAATGGACATGAAGTATATCCAACGACCATAAAGCTGATACCTCAGCCATCTTGGTGGCCAAGGTCAAGGTATAAGGAGGATATTTGAACAAAGGATAGTTTGAGACTTCCACTTGGTGAAAGAACAGATTTTCCTGATAGTGAGGCAATCTGAAAGGGGTGGAATAGGCGATAAAATGAACCTGGTGACCCTTCTGCGCCAGTTTAATTCCTAATTCAGTCGCCACCACCCCACTTCCCCCCGCCACCGGATAACAGGTAATGCCAATATTCATAGTTTATGAATTTGTAGTCAATTAATTTTGAGTGCAAAAACTTCGTTTGTGCGCATTTGTTTTTTAAAAAAAATCGCAACAATGTTTCGACAATCCCTGAACCATTTGGTTCGAGGCAAGCTCACCATAAACAAGTTGTTACACTTCTTTATTTAAAAATCACATCCAATAGTTGATGATCCCTGTCTCGAGTATCAATGTTATCATATAGGAAATCGATAAGCTCAAATCCATATTTGGTCAGATAGGGAAGAATGCTGAGGTGTCTTTCCTGGAGCTTGCCATCCGGAAAAAGATTGGTTTTTGCCTTATGAATCTGATTTGTAAGAATTGAGTTTCTCTTCTTGTGTGCTTGAAAGACCTTTTTTTCCAGTTCTTTCAGTTCAAAATCTATCTTACCAAAAGAGAGCTTTAAAGTTTTGTTCAAGGAGGGTTCAAAACTCTCCAAATCCTGACTCAGAATATCAAGCTGACTCTTTATTTCCTCTTTTGCCTTACCAAATTTTGTTTCCAGGTGGTCTGGGAAACTTCCTTTCATCAACTCATTGATCACCTTTTCGGTGTCAGTTAGGAGTTGTTGAAACGATACTGAGTATCTTTCCATTATGGCTCGCACTTTGTTTTCTACCAAGGTTAGACTTGCCCGGGGATGAACAATTGGCATCGCTACGTCGAAATGCTCAAACAATCTCTTTATTTGAGCATAATAACCTGCTTCACCCGGACCTGCGACATAGACACAGACCGGAAAAACGAAGCTCTGAACCACCGGCTTTAACAACACATTAGGGCTTATCCTTTCAGGTTCTTCTTTTAATATCTCTTTTATTTCTTCTTTAGAGAGCTTCTTTTCGATTCTATCTAAAATCAAATCTCCCTTGTCAAGTTTTATTCTCTCACGCTTATCGTTATGCAAAAACAAATTCAAAAAATCAGCTGTCTTTACTACCTGCAGGTGATAGCCCGAGCTTTTTAGATCCCCATTAGTCTTCTGGACTAATTCCGTGGAGATGCCTGCCTCTTCGATTTCTCTTTCAAAAATGGGCTGAGCCAATCTTTTAAATTCACCATCGGAGAAGTCAAAGAAAACCAGGCCAAAATCTTTCAGAAGATGAGTCATCCATTTTACAAATGCGGTTGTAATCTTCTCGTCTTTTTTGTAACATATTTTTAATTTATCCAAAACCTCGGATTTGAATTCGGTGGAAAAACTTGCCGAATCGAGGCCCTCGATGCTCTCTTGGATATTTTCTGCCAGAATTATCCGGGACATCGATTTTCCCCAATTATTCTCCTGAGGGAGATATTCGATCTTTTTAAGCTGATTATTTTGGTCGATCACTAAAACGAAGTTGACCTCGGAGAAATCGTGATCATCTGAGGCCAGACCAAAGATAGGAATGAAGTTCTTTTTGAGTTTTTGGGAAAGCCGCTCTGCTATTTTCACCGCGCAGAGGGCTTTATAGAAGGTATAAAGTGGTCCCCCGAAAATGCCCACCTGTTGCCCGGTGAGAACAAGGTATGAATCGTTTTTGATTAAGAGATTTATGTTGGTCAGAGTCTCTGGGCCACAGCCGTATTCTGTGTTTTGTCTTTGAAGAATGGAGGCTATTTTTTCTCTGGGATAAGATTGTTGCTCAATTTCTGAGAGGAGCTTTTGGTAAGAAGAATCTTTCTGGTAGTCTCCGGCGTAGAACCGCGCCACTTTGGGAAAATCATATAAAAAATCGAGATAAAGCTTAGGGGTTCTGGGAATTTCTTTCCAATCTATTTTCATTCTTGAGTTATTCCGGGGGTTGGGGTTTGCCAAAGACGGGACTTGGATTGCAATCCGTGGTCTTGAAGTTAATCTCCAGGGCAGCGCAGCTATCTGTAATCGTAAGCATTTTGCGTACGCTTAATCCGCTCAATCCGTTGATCAATTCAACTCAACTTCTCCAATTCACATAATAATTTGTCCACTGTCAGCTTTTTAGCAGGATGGGTGCAGATTTTTTTGAAGCGAATTATTCCTCGTTTATCTATGATGAAAATGGCGGGATACAGATCTGGTCCTTCCGATTTTGATATGTCTACTCCATATAGCTCGCTTGCTTTTGCTCTCCGGGACCCGCCTTTCGCATCCTTGTCATCCTTCAAAATGGGGAATTCGATTTTCTTCTCCTTTTTTAGCTTTTGGGAGGTCCATATTTCATCCGGGCTTATGCTTAAGATCTCCGCATTTTTCGATCGAATGCGATCATAGGCTTGGGCAAGTTCGGTTACCCAATCAAGACAAAACTTACATCTTTTTCCCTGGTCAAAAAACAGAAGCAGGTTCTTTCGTCCCAAAAAGTCGGAAAGCCTGATGCTTTTGGAATCTGAATCTTTTAAGTTAAAATCGGGCGCAAAAAATCCAACCCTGATTCGATTTACGTTATCCATGAAACCATCTCAATTATAGACTTTTTGTGTATGCCAGGCGATTCCATCTTGAGATATAACATGCCTGAAGCATACCTCAATGCTGTCAGGCCGGAGGAACAGACTAAAGATTAGATTACAGAGAAAAAGAATACTATGCGAAATCGCTTTGCATCCCTATTTTTTCAAAAAGCATAACCACCGCTTTATTCTTAGCCTTGGATTTGTGCCAGGTGTTCTTCTTCACCAAAACACCCTCTCCCTCCTTCAGAGAGACCGTTTCTTTGTCCATTTCGATTTGAATTTCACCTAAGACCACATAGAAAAACTCATCGTAGGGATGCTTATGCTTTTTGTAGTCTCCTTCGAAAAGACCCAAAAAAACATGAAAGTTATCAACGTTGACAAGATGATAAGGGATATAAGGCTTTTTTATTTTCTCCGCCTCTTTTAGAATGTTGATTTTAGGCATCTTTCCTCCCTTGAAATTTGGGTTTTTATCTCTCACTCAGATGAATCGCTTGCACACTGATCATCAGGCATTGGTAGCCTCACTTATAGGCGTGAGTAACTTTTGCCAAATTCACAATTTTCAAGCAATACGCAATCCTGGCATAAGGGATTTGCGGGTTTGCAAATCATTCTGCCATGAGCGATTAAATTCAGATGAAACTGATAAATCCAATCCTTGGGAACCAGCCTTTCTAATAAGACTTCAGCTTGGGCAGCATTTGAATTTTGGGGAACTAAGCCTGTTCTCTTGGAGACCCGTAATACATGGGTGTCCACCGGCATAGCTGGTTTATTCAAGGAAAAGAGCAAAACGCAAGCGATGGTCTTTTCCCCCACTCCCTTGAATCTTCGCAACCAGCTTTTGATTTTGTTAGTTTGCCATCTTCTTAAGAAGGACAAATTTAGACTGCCGTTTTCTTCATATATCTGGCTTAAAATATTTTTTATCCTCAGAGCCTTGATGTCCGCCAATCCTCCCGACCTTATAGTGTCTGCTACTTTTTTAACCCTTGCCTTTCTCACTTCGTCCCAATTTTTGAATTTAGATTTCAAATTGGAAAATGCCTTATGGCTGTTGTTATCCGACGTGTTCTGAGATAGTATTGTACCGATCAGCACCGAAAGGGGATCACCATGCACCCTCCAAGCCTTCTTGCCATACTCTTTCTGTAAGAGATCAGACAATCTTTTTATCTTTTTGTTCATAAGAAGAAAATGATTTTTACTATCGCGTAGCGAAGCCTTTATGGCTTCGCCCATCCATGTGCGCGGTCGTCTAATCGCAGAGGCATGAAGCCTCTGCTACGCTATGGGACATCATACCATTCTCTCCACCAACTGGTGCGCCTTGGTGAAATATCCTCTTTGGGCTATGCGGGTGGTTATCACCGCAGTTATGGTCACCGCCGAGATCAACATATAAATCACGATGATTTGGATCAACACTGCCGAAAGTGGGGAGGCACCAGCCAAGATCATTCCGGTCATTGCTCCGGGAAGCTGCACCAATCCTACCACCTTCATCAAATTTAAAGTGGGAATCATAGACGCCCTAACGGTGATCTTATAAGATCTTGACAAAGCCTGACAGGCAGTCGCGCCCAAAGCCAATGCCTGTTCTATTTCAGCCTTCTTGTTTTTCACCTCCGAGTCGATCCTCTCCAAAGCCAAAGCCGATGCGTTCATCGAATTTCCGATGATCATCCCCCCTAAAGGGATCACATATTTGGGATCGATGGTGATTATCCCCAAGATGAGCATGCTTCCTAAGGTGAAAAAAGTTCCCACGCCGATGGAAAAAGCGGAGATTCGCACCCCCGGAACAAGGGTCTTGGTTCTACTACCTGCAGTATGGGCACCCGCCATCACCATCACTAAAATGGTCAACAAAATCAGCCACAGTTTATTCAAATCAAAAATGAATTCCAGAGCATATCCAATGGCAACCAGCTGAATGAAAGCCCTAAGGGTCCCGATGGCAATATCTTTTTCCACCCTGATCTTCTCATACCAGGAGATTCCCAGAGCCACCGCCACCAAAGCCAGAGAGATCAGCACATGATAAAAATTCTGAGTCATATTCACAAATTTTTGAAAAGTTTGTGTTTTTACTTAAATGTAGGGGTGAACCTAAAGCTCCACCCCCACCAGGTATTAATAAATCGCCAAGTCATGTCGTTAAGTCAAAATCCCTTTAATAAACTCTTGAGTTATCGAATTTTGGGGGTTTTCAAGCAGATAAGGAATCTCTCCCTCCTCGATTTTTTCCCCATTCACCAAAACCATTCCCCTCTCCCCCACCCTTTTGGCTTGTTCTATGTCGTGCGTCACGAAGACGATGGTAAGACCGATCTTAGATTTTAGATCTAAAATAAGACTTTCGATATTGTGTGTGGCGGTGGGGTCTAAAGCGGACGTGGGCTCATCCATAAGGAGAACCTCGGGCTCCGAGGTCAAAGCTCTGGCTATAGATATTCTCTGCTTTTGCCCCACTGAAAGCTCATTTGAATTACGGCTCAATAGATTTCTTTTCAGACCCACCAAGTTTATATATTTCTCCGCTACCCCTTCGAGATTTGGCTCCTCTCTTATTTTAAGGCTAAAGAGTATATTTCTTTCTACCGTGCCATCGAACAAAATCGGCACCTGAAAAACCAGCGCCACCTTTCTTCTCAAGGCTATCACATCCATATCTTTTATATTTTGACCATCCAAAAAAATAGAACCATCTGAGAGATCTTCCAATCGATTCAAAAGCCTCAAAAGAGTTGATTTTCCGCTGCCGGAGGGTCCCACCACAGCAAAGACTTCCTTTGGCTTTATCTCAACGCTGATGTCCTTCAAGACCGTGATCTCTTCCATATCTTCGTTTTGCCGAATTAGTCTTCTCTTGGTGATCCGCTCCAATTTTAGCTTTATTTCGCCCATCTGATTTTTCAAAAAAAGCCCAGAAAGAAAATAGCATAGACCACAGTTATTGTCAATTCAATTTTGATTTGTGAGGATCTC
>Ga0209427_10001989_pt1 | contig 23836 bp, 20 predicted proteins | sample DeeMarSWOR136_30_FD_187465 | JGI IMG/M metagenome (GOLD analysis project Ga0209427, IMG submission 187465) | Marine sediment microbial communities from White Oak River estuary, North Carolina - WOR-1-36_30 (SPAdes) (version 2) | ecosystem: Environmental > Aquatic > Marine > Intertidal zone >...
TACATTAAAATGTGGGAAAATTAAGTTATGTATTGGATGTTTTATTGGATATCCGACAGCGTTTATTGCCCTATTGCTTATTAGACTTTTAGATAAAGATAATTTCTTCAATTCTGATTTATTTTTCGTTTTAAGTATGATTTTCTTAGGAACTTTTTTCCTTAGTCCACTAAAGCTTATAAAAAATAAAATGGTAAAAATAATCCAAAAATTTCTTATAGGATTTGGAGCAGCTTTATTATTTAACTGGATAATGGAACGCCCTTACTCTAAAAATACAAATTTAAGAATAGCATCTATTACTTTTTATATAATATTAATATTATTAAACATATATCATGCTTATAGCATTCTTGGGTCTTGTTATAAATGTGAAACTCCGTTCAACTGGGGAATGTGCTCAGGATTTTGTACTATAAGAGATAGAATGAAAGACAACGAACTAAATAACTTTCTTATAAAGACTGAGAATTTTTCCCATAGAATATTAGAAAGAAGGACTAATAGGAAGAAATAACCTTCCCTTTTTTTTAGTTTTTTATATCTACTACATTTAAGGATAAATCTAAAGGTTCAACATTTTTAAATACAATAGGTAAATACATAAATAATATAACATCCTAAATATAGACTATTGATTTTAAAGACACGAGATTACTTAACTAAATTGCGTATAATAAGAGTTTACTATGTTAGAAAAAACAGAATCTAAAGATTTAGATCTTATTGATGAGAAAGAATTTGAAAAAAGGTTTGAGGAGGCTAATAAGAAGCATGAGAAAGATGTTATTGAGCTTTTACAAATCTTAGCTGAAAACAAATTTTCATGGGGGACAATTGTTGAAAGAAATGCAGAAAATTATCCGGATAAGATTGCGGTCAAATTTGAGAATATTAAGCTTACTTATAAGGAATTTAATGAATGGGTTAATCGTTACGCTAATTATTTCATTGCATTAGGATTAAAAAAAGGGGATATCGTAGACGTTCTGGTGCCAAACCGACCAGAATATTTGATTATTTTTACAGCTTTAGGGAAAATTGGGGCAATAGGGTCTTTAATCAATACTGATTTACGAGAAAGATCGTTAGAGCATTGTTTAAAAGTCGCTCCGGGAAAGATTATTATAGTTGATGAAAATTGTTTTGATGCTTTTGATTTTATTATATCAAACTTAAATTTAGAAGAAGATACTAAATTATTCTTTTTACTTGATCAAGGTAAGATACCTACGCCCCAAGGATTTATTGATCTCTCTCAAGTTGTTAAAGATTTTCCAAGTAGCAATCCATCAACTACATCAAATGTTAATAGCTCTGATCCATTAGCCTATATTTTTACTTCCGGTACCACAGGCCTTCCAAAAGCATCTATTTTTATCCATTCACGTATGGTTGGTAGTTGTTACATGATTGGGCTCATTGTAGGTGAATTGACAAAGGAGGATACTATGTATATTCCACTTCCTTTATTTCACACTACAGCACTGTGTTTAGGATGGGCAGCAGCCTTCGGTGCAGGTGCTGCTGTAGCTTTAAGTCGAAGATTTAGTGTCTCTCGTTTCTGGAATGATATTTATAAGTTCAATGCAACAGCTTTTAATTATGTTGGAGAAATGTGTAGATATTTAATGAATCAACCCCCTAACCCGAATGACTCTAAAAACCCAGTAAAAACAATTATCGGTAATGGTCTTCGTCCAGATATATGGAAAGAATTTAAGAAACGGTTCAATATCACTAAGGTTGGGGAATTTTATGGAGCATCAGAAATAGGATTAGTTTTCAGTAATTATCTTAATTTTGATTGCACAGTTGGATATAGTGCTAATCCCTATGCAATTGTTAAATATGATTATGATGAAGAAACTCCAGTAAAGAATGAAAATGGATATATGGAAAGAGTCGACTTGGGTGAGACTGGATTACTTCTTTGGGGTCTTCCAACCGAAAACATTTTTATAGGTTATACTGATAAAGAGGCTACAGAAAAAAAATTATTCCGAAATGTTTTTGAGGAGGGAGATGTCTGGTTCAATTCTGGAGATTTAATGAGAGATCAAGGATGTAATCATGTACAATTTATCGATCGAATAGGTGATACTTATCGTTGGAAAGCACATAATGTATCCACTACAGAAGTTGAAGAAGTACTCAATGTGTTTGAACATATATCAATGTCATCTGCTTATGGAGTGAAAATACCGGGTACTGATGGACGCGCTGGAATGGCATCAATCGTATTAGAAACAAATCTTGAAGATTTTGATTTTGAAGTTTTAGCTGAACATCTTAAAAATAATCTTCCTTATTATGCTATTCCAATCTTTTTACGGTTCAAATCTGATTTGTCAGCGACGGCGACATTCAAATTTAGTAAGGTAGATTTAAAGAAAGAAGCTTATGATATAAATAATATCTCTGATCAAATCTATATTATGCTACCAAATAAATCAGGTTATACTGCTTTAACCCCAGAGATTTATAATAAGATTCAAAATAGACAATATAAGTTTTAATAAAAATTTCTTTTTAATTATGACTCAAGGGTATTTTGGATTAGTACTACATGGACATATACCATGGTGTAAAAAATCGGGAAGATGGCCTGCAGGAGAAGAATGGCTATTTGAAGCTATGTATGAGTCTTATATCCCTCTATTGAATATATTACGAGAGTTTAAAGAAAGAGGAATAAAAACAGCAATAACTATAAATATAACTCCAATATTGGCTGAGCAACTAGCAGATGAGTATATGAAACAGCAATTTTCAGGATATATGGAAGATCTAATTTTACGCGCACAGAAAGATATTAAACGGTTTGAAAATCACCCCCAAAAAAGAGTAATAGCAGAATACCATCTACGTAATTTTGAATATACATTAGATACCTTTTATCACAATTTCTATAGAGATATTTTAGGAAGCTTCAAATGGCTTCAAGATGAATCTATGATTGAATTAATAACATGCGGGGCAACACACGGTTTTTTACCTCTTTTTGAAAGTGATTCTGGTATATTCTCTCAAATCCAATTAGCGGTAGACACTCATAAAAAGTATTTTTGTAAAGAGCCTAAGGGGATATGGCTTCCAGAATGCGCTTACAGACCTAAGGAAAACAAGAGTGGCAAATTTAGAGAAAGTATTGATTATTGGTTAAATAATTCAGGTATCGAATATTTTTTTGTAGATTCTCATGGGATCCTTAATGCAGAAATTATTGAACAAAAAAACGATTTGGGTTTAACCACAAATTTTGGTTATAAATTGGAAACCGGAGTTTCAGTTTTTGGCCGGAATAGGAACACAAGTAGACAAGTTTGGGATGCTAAAATTGGTTATCCTGGTAATGAATATTATAGAGAATTTCATAAAAAAGATTATGAATCGGGTTTACATTATTGGAGAATTACTGGTAAAAATATAGAGGAAGATAACAAACAACTCTATAATCTTGAGAAAGTAAAAGAAGTTATTGAATCTCAAGCAAACCATTTTGTGAACCTTCTGGTAAGTGAGGCTCAAGCCTTTTCTGAGAAGTATGATGAAAAAGGAATAGTAATTTCCCCCTTTGATTTCGAATTATTTGGTCATTGGTTCGCGGAAGGTATTGATTGGTTAAATAGAGTTATTGAATTCATTAATATTAGGGAAGAAGTGAAAATGATTACTATTTCTGATTACATTTCAAATTTTAAAGATAAGTTTTCCATTATTGAAATGAAAGAAAGCAGTTGGGGTGAAGCAGGGGATTTTAGGGTTTGGAAAAATCCAGAACATGGTTGGATCTGGCCTTATATTAATGGAACAATTAAAGAATTTGAAAACATTCTAGATTCCAACCAAAATCCAAATAATTGGGAAAGAAGAATCCTAGAACAAATGGCTCGAGAATTAATTTTAATGGAAGGCAGCGATTGGCCATTTCTTCTTTATACTGAACAAGCAAAAGAGTACGCTAATCAAAGGTTTCACCATCATCACCAAAGATTTCTTAAGTTAAGGTGGGCTGCAAAAAATTTTGATGACAAGAATAGACTCACATTAAGAGAATTAGAAAATATTGAAGAAGTTGACTCATGTTTTCAAGAAATTAATATTGATTATTTCAGAAAAAAGGAATCTTAAAATTAAATTGTTATTTAAAGACCATAACATCGCAGGGCGCGTTTTTCACAACGTTTTCAGCCACAGAACCTAAAAAAATTTGACTTAACTTAGAATGAACTCCTTTAAGACCAACAACAACAAGATCAAATTTCTTCTTTTTCACAATTCTCGAAATATAATCTTCAGGGTACTCTTTTATTATCAAACGAGTTTTAGCAGGTACTTGTAGTTCATCAAAGATAGCTTTTTTTTCAACTAAAATACTCTCACCTATTCTTTTAATCTCTTCTTCACTCAGTCTTGTAATATTAGAATCTATATCTTCTCTCACTAATACGGGTGTAGAGGTTGTAGTTGGTCCAAAATAAGCATTAGATGCATATGGAACATTATATCCATGAGAAGGAGGAGAAACCTTTTCTAACATATGCTTAATAGAGTGAAATATGAAAATTTCGCTACCCCATTTTTTATAAAATCCAATTATCATTGATGCTGCTCGATCGATATGATTAGAACCATCTGTAGCTAATAAAATTTTCTTATACATTCGAAATTATCTCTTATTATTTTGATCAAAATTAACAACTATTAGTTATTAAACTTAATTTCTTTAGTTTATAATTCTTTCCCATGTTTTTACTTATTTAGATGTTTAAATTGATTTTCAAGAAAGTGTTAATGAATTTATAATTTTTTATCATTATCTTTATGTACTATTCTTGTTTTTTATTCTAAATAATAGTTGCAAATATTGCGAGGTGATAAACTTATTTTTGATAAAATTTTAATTGGCATAGATGAATCGGAAGAGTCCTTAAAAGCAGTTAAACGTGTGATTGAAATACAAAAGGGTTATGAAGGTGATATAATTGCGTTCCATTCAACATTACATCGTGGCTCTGACTCTGACTATGAGAATATTGATGATCATGGTAAAAAAGTTTTCGACAGAATCGAAAAATTATTTGAAGAGGCAAATCTTTCAATTAAAACTAGGTTAATTCAAGATACAAGTCCAGAAGATTATATTGAGCAAACTGTAGAAAAAGAGAATGTTAATCTAGTGGTGCTTGGTTATAGTGGAAAACACGGAATTCTGAAACGTAGAATATTAGGGTCAATCCCAACCCAAGTGATGAATAATGCTTTATGTGACGTATTGGTAGTAAAGTAAAACATCTTTTTCATTGATACTTGAAACACTGTAAAATAAATTTTAAAATATCTTTGAAAATAGATTTTATTATGCAAGAATTTCAAATTGCGACAGTGAGACCTCCTACAGAAAATTTTAGTCTTTCAATTGCTACTCATTTTTCTTGTCCATGGGGTAAATGTGCTTTCTGTGGAGGGGGAAGTCGTTCAATAAAATTTGAAAGAAGATCTTTGGAAGATATTAAAAAGGATATTGATAATGTTGTCGCGTTAAATGAATTTTTATTAAGTTCAGGATATTTGGATCAATCTAAAATATTAGATACAATAACAAAATACCCAAAATTGAGTCAGTGCATTAATCACTTATTAATCTGGCATTTATATACGAATGCATCTACTGCTTTCTTAGGGGGAGCAAATCCCCTCTTATATAAAAGTGATTTTTTAAGAGATATTCTTATATATTGGAAGGAAAAAATTCCAACAGTAAGTAGAATAACTAGTTATGGGAGAACCAGAACAGCTGCTAAAAAAGGAGGGGAATACTTTAGCAAACTTCATGATGCTGGGTTGGATCGAATTCATGTTGGGTTAGAATCAGGTTCGGATAATGTACTAGAATTTATGAATAAAGGAGCTAATAGTCAAGAACATATAAAGGGCGGGAGAAGCATTAGAGAGGGAGGAATCTCACTGTCTACATATGTTATGCCTGGATTAGGTGGTAAAAGATGGAGTGAAGAACATGCCCTTGAAACTGCAAGAGTCATTAATGAAATTGAACCTGATTTTGTAAGACTTAGAACATTAGAAATATTTCCTAACACAGATTTATTTGCTAAAAAAGAAGTCAAACTCTTTGAGGAATTAAATGAAGAGGATGTAGTTAAAGAGGAAAAACTTCTTGTGGAGAATATTGAATGCCATACTACTATTACTAGTGATTCTGCTGCCAATTTATTACTCGAAATTTGGGGAGATCTCCCACATGAGAAAAAAAAGATTTTAAGATCAATAGATGATTATTTGAGTCTAGATCCTAAGAAAAAAATCGAATTCAGTTTGAATAGACGAACAGAAGCTTTTCACAGTCAATATGGAGAACTTTCATCAGACATTAAGGATCGCTTAAATGAACTGTCTAAAATTTCTAAAAATGACGAATTGTATTATAAAAAAGCAGAAAATCTAATAAAGTATGTAAGACAAAGATTTATTCCTTAAAAGAGTCGATTTATTTAAATTTAAATGGAAAAGTATCAATTTCAATTAATTAATTTAGAATATTGTTTCTCTATTTTATGAATAGCTTTATCGAATAGATCTAGTAATCCTACATTTCCATTAACATCGGTATTTTCGAGTATGTAATCTAAAATATCATTAGCAATTTTCTTGTCCATCTCTGTGTGTTTTTCAATTTTGGAATTAAATAAAATTTCGAACTCTTCCTTCAACCATTCCAATTCTATCACTAAATCTTCCTCCAAAATTTCATGATATTTAAGACTGACTGACATTAAAACACCTCAACTCTTAGCTTACTTAACAAATTTCCTTTTTCCTTATCTTAAATGAATTGATCTAACTATTTATGATCTTTATAGACCAATTTTTATGGTAAATTTTTATTCTAAAACCTCAACCATTATCATAAAGAAAATTCAACTTAAAAAATTTATGTATAATAAATGTGTTTCTTACAACTTATTCGAAAAGTCTTTTAAGGTAAAAATACTTCTTATTTTTCATTAAATTTGATCCAATCATACAAAAAATTATAGGGAAATTAGAAGATATGACCAATTCATTTACCGATATTATCCAACGGGGAATAGAGCTGCTTTATCAGGGTAATATCGAAGAAGCTTTACAGATTGCCAACAAGTTGGAAAAAGAAGAAAATCTTACACTAGAAGAAAAACTAGAATCTCAAATGTTTAAAGCTTATGTTCTTTCCACTTCAAGAGATTATGAGGGCGCGCTTAAAATCGGAACTTATATACAAAAGGAAGGTAATAGAATGGGAAAACCGCTTATCTCAATTAGGGCTATTGTTTTAATCAAGTTTATTGCAAAGTATCTTCTAGCTAGATACTCTGAAGTATGGGAAGATATACAATCATGTGAACAATTACTCGAATCTCCTCTTCAAAAATCTTCTTCAGAACGTGAGGAGGGAGAAGCTTTAGTGAATTTTTTAAAGGGATATTTTTCTTTTTGGGAAGGGGAGTATGATCTTACTTTGAAATATTTTAAAAAATGTCTTTCGTTTTTTGAACAAAATACTTCTATCTATTATTTCACTGCTATTATTCTAAATGTAACTGGACCTGCATATATGTATAAAGGAGATTTAGACAAAGGTTTAAACGACCTCATGAAAAGTCTAGAAATTATCAATAGTTCAATGGGTGATCTTAGTATGGTTGAAGCAGGGAATTACAACTGGATGGGTATGATCTATTATCAACAAGGGAAATTAGATCTCTCAATTGAGTATAATGAAAAAAGCTTAGAAATATGGGAACAAATTCCAATTCCAAATTCCAATTTTTTTATGGGATTAGGATATAATAATTTAATTAAGATTTTTCTAGATAAACAATCCTTTGATAAGGCTCAAGAAACTTTAAGTCAATTCTCTCAATTTCTGGAAAGAAACGAAATTTCTAAAAATTTCTATTGGTATAAAATAGCACAAGCACGGATATTAAAATCAAGCCCAAGAACTCGAGATAGAGCTGAAGCCGAAAATATTTTTAAAACTATGATTAAAGGTCATGATTTTTTAAGAGAATCCGGGACCCGAGGCATGACAAGTGAATTCACAGATGCACTTATTGAACTTTCCAGTTTATATCTTGAAGAATTATATTCTACACACGACTTAGGCATTCTGAATGATATCCAACCTTTACTTGAAAGATTGTTAAATGAGTCACGTCGTACAAATTCATCATTATTACTAGCTCAAACTAATTTGTTACAAGGTAAGATAGCCTTGTTAAAGATGAATATGGGGGATGCTAGGCAATATATAACTCAAGCACAAGATATTGCTGAGAAGCATGGTTTGCAATTACTTGCTCAATCCATTTCAAAGGAACATGATAAATTACTTGAAACATTAGATAAATTTGAGAATATTGACAAATTAGATATGGCTTTTTCAGAACGTTTGGATCTCGCATCTTTTGATGATGTCATTGCAAGAATGCAAGGGAAACGTGCGATTACAGCTCCTGAGTTAGTGAATGAAGAACCAGTATTGCTACTGATCATTGCAGAAGGTGGGGTTCCCATTTTTTCCTATCCCTTTTCTGAGGAATGGAGTCGGGAAGATGAGCGATTTGCAAGTTTTTTATCAGCAATTTCGTCATTTAGTAATGAAATTTTTTCTGAAGGACTCGATCGGGTCAAGTTTAACCAATATACAGTACTTATGATGCCAATGGGAGAAATTTCATCCTGCTATTTATTTAAAGGGCAAACCTATTTAGCCAAACAAAAACTCACACGATTTACAGAAGGAATCCAAAACAATAACTCTATAATGGAAAGCTTAAATAAATATTATCAAACAAGCCAAGTTGTCGAATTAAGTGATTTTCCTTTCCTAGAGGTCTTCTTAAAAGACGTTTTTGGATCTCATAACTAAATATTAGTTTTAGCAGTAATTTTGTTTCACATCTAATTCTTGATAAATATCTCGCTTATCAACGATTTAAGGAAAGGAAATTGTTGTAATTCAAGGACTTGACTTGTTTCATAGAATTTATCAAGAGCTTTTTGGATACTGGTATCATCGTTTAAATACTCAACAAATTTAGCTAATTTTTGTTTTGCTTGATATGATTGTCCTGTGAACAAAAAGCATATTGAATAATTTTTTATTGAATTGATAAGAACTGTATACTTACCAAATTTAGCTCGATCTAATCCCTCAGAAAAGTATTCATCACTAAAAGAAGAAAAAGCAGTCATAAAACTTCCAAAAAGCTCGTTGTCCCGTTCCCAATCTTCAGTAAAAGCATAAGAAAATAGGTTTACGCCCCCTTCTGTGATGATCGAGAGCAATAATGGTTTTTCACTTACTAATTTTGGTGGTTTAACTCCTCGCTTTCCCAGCACCCCTTCCATAGTTTCTTCTAATGATGCCTTATTTATTCGCTCTGTATATGGAGTATTTCTGTTTTTAAATTTTTCCCATTCCCCTAGCTGTTCTAGTAATTTATCATGTTCCACTGAAATTTCCTGTGCCAATAATTGTAGCCCATACTTTTCGGCAGTATCTTGAGCCTGAGTTAAATATCGCCTTGCATCTCCCAAATTCATTTGTAATAATGCAATCTTCCCCTGTAGTAAACGTGCCCAGGCGTTGAAATAAACATTAGAATTTTGCGTTATATTAAGTAATTTTTCGATAAGGGGTTGGCATTCCTCCAATATTTTTGGATCATTTGTTATTTGCAGCTCTCGTAAATATAAATCACACAGATAGGGAATAGCAAATAATATTAAGGCATTCTTATTGATCAGGTCATTTAGGATATTCATAGCTTCTGTCCAATCTTGAATTCGAGTACTTTTTCTTAGGATTAACGCTTTTGAATATTTATACATATTCTCATTTGCGGGGAGTGGGAGGTTATCATTGTAGTGCTGAAATTTCTGCAGATATCCCTTAGCTTTATCAATAGAATTCTGTTCCAAATGAATTCCTATTAACAGAGTATAGTTATAACCAACATAAGCCATTGGAGTTTCACTCGATTTCAGTATGATGTCTAAACTCTTTTCATTTAATATCCTTGATTCTTCCAAATCTCCTTGTAGAAGGTTGATATATGCAATGTCATGATAATTTGCAGCTTCTTGCATTCTCATTAATTTACTATTTCCTTTCAAATATTCTAAAGCTTTCTTGTGTGAGTTTACTGCTAAATCATATTCCCCTTTGACCATTAATGCTCGTCCTAATTCTGCTAGGCACAAGGATCTGGCATAATATAAAGAATCATAGTTTTCAGATATCTTAAAAGCGTTTCTGTAGTTTTCAATAGCTACATCTAATTTGCCATATAACTCTTTAATACATCCGTCGATTAAACAGAAATGCATTTTACTTTTTTCAATTTCAGATGAAGGCTGATGGGTAGCAGATTCGAGCAGTTCTTCGCATAATTCCGCATAAGATCTAGCCTCCCATACCCTATTTAGCATATAATAACCATAAAACGATATAAAGAGAGCATCAATCGCTATTAAAGGCTGATTCTGTTTTATGCCCTCCTTATATGCAATCTCACCAATATTTATGATTTCTGCATAATTTCCTAAGTAAAAATTAAACATCCCTTTAGCTACCTGGCATCTGAGTGCTTCTTCTAGTGAGAGAGACTTACTTTCTTCCAAATTTGTGATTATATTTAATGCTTCTTCTACTTTTCCTTCATTAAATACTCTCCAACTTTCTTCTATTACCGCGTTAATTGATTTGAGCGTTTTTTTCGCCCCATTTTAACTTATTATGATTTGAGGTTAATCATACGTTTCTTATTAATGTTAGAAAATAAAGAAGAAATAATTCCTTAAAAGAATTTTGAATAATTCTAAGATGTAATAAAATTGTTATTTCGCGAACGGTTCAAGATCTATGTTTCAAGTAGGTCATCATCAGCTTCTACGGAACCTAAGAAGTACTATTCACATAATCTAGAAAAGCCCTTACTATCATATGAAACTTGGGATCAGGGACAACATTTATGTGGTCTCGTCCTTGAATTTGAAAATGACAAGCATTTGGAACTAATTGAGCTACTAAAGTCTTATCCCCAGGAAAATCATCAGATCCTAACACAGTTAAAACGGGTACATTGATTTTTTTAAGAGTTTCTTTCATCTGGGCTTTAGTTTGGGTTGAATTTCTCTGACGTAGAAGTCCACCCTTCAAAACGGCTGCTAGAGCGTCTAAATTTTGCAAATCAAAATCTTTATAAGCCGAAATTATACGTCGAACTCTCCGAGCGGCTGGATTTTTTATCTCATCAATATCTTTTGCTTGTAGAGCTTCCATCATATCATTTAATCGTTTTTGAGCTTCTGAACTTTGTTCATCACTAGGAAACCGAAGAATAAATCCACCAAGAATAGCGCTTATAAAGAGTTCTTGTTTGCTGAGTAAAAGTTCATAAGTTAATCTTGAGCCCATAGAATACCCAAAGAAGTTAGCCTTCTCGATCGATAAATGATCAAGTAACTTTACTATATCGTCAGTCATATGTGCCCCATATTGGGCCGGATCCAAAGGTTTATCACTTTTGCCATGCCCACGGCAATCTAAAAGTATTACTTTATAGTTATCCTTTAGAACTTCTACCCAATTTGCTTGTTTCCAATTACCTTCAAGGTTCGCTGCCCATGCATGAATCATTATCACCGGTGGACCTTCCCCTTCAACTTCATAATATATTTTAATTCCATCATTATTAAAAAATGGCATAGTTATTATTCCTCATAGATTTAAAGATTAAAACTTATTTTTAATTATTTTTCTTCATATTTAATATGTTCTATTTAAACTCATTTACGGATTCATTCATAATCTTTATTTATTCTACCATTTTAACATTTCTGTAAAATATGAATACTTTAGGATCTATATTAAAATTATACCGAAATACACCAAAATCTAACTCCTAATATTTTTATCCAAGGAAAAAACAATTAATGTGCAAAAAAAGTGCAGAAAAAGGTCTAAAAAACTATTAACTCATTCTAGTAGACCTCTTCTTATCAAAATTAAAGAAGTTCCTTATTTTTTTTATTTCTTAGCAAAGGGTTCAAGATCTATTGCTTCAAATAAATCATCGTTAGCTTCAATCATACCAAGAAAATGCCACTCGCCTTCCTCTACATTTTTCCCACTTGCATAAGTATTTGCCATATTATAAAGCCTATTGAAGTTTTCATAATGTAATGCGACTCTATTTTCAGCATAATCTCGAGCAGACCATGTCGTGATTAAAAATTGCCAATCGCTACTTTGTAGTAATAGCAATTCTCTAACCATTTGTTTAAGAATCTTGATTAGATTTGGATCACGTGAGTTTTTATGTTTAGCTATAATCTCTTCGCTCTTAGCCTCACACTCATAAATCCTTTCCCACGTCCAGGTTGTCCATTCGTTAAGCCATACCCAATGAGATGAGGCTTGACCCCAGGAACCCTCTATCACACTTACAACTTTATTTGGGGGGTTATTTTCTAAATAAATCCTCGTATTTGTCAAATCAATTTCAGGATCATCTTCCATCCATCTAAGGATACGCGATATCCACCAATTTCCCTCAAACCACCAGTGTCCAAAAAGTTCTGCATCATATGGTGCCACTATAATACCACTTCCCCCAAATTGATGTTTAAAATCTCTTAAAATATCTTTAACTAAGTTTACATAATGACTAGCATTTTCATCTAGCTTTCCTGGAACATCATCTGGCCAATATAGCATCTTCTTACCCAGATCGAGTTTTGGGCTTGTGACTTTCCAGTATTTCATCCCTCCCGGATAATGCTTCTTATGAAAGTCTAAGTACTCCGCACAGCCAGGATAACCGTGTTCCCCACTCCAAACAACTATTCCAGTTTTTTCATCCCTCGTAAAAAAACCTACTGGTGCTCCTGTTGACGGGTCAGTAGATACAAGATATGGTTCATACTGAGATTTTTCAAAAGAAGTTGGAATTTCCTCATATTGAGATTCAAACTGCTTCCAAAGTTCAGCAAGTAGAGGAAATCGAGCTGCATAAACTCCTTGTGATTTTCCTCCCAATAATAAAGCTGTATCAATAAAAAAATATTTCAAACCATTTTTAGCGATGAAATATTCAACACCAGGTCTATCATATTCTTCACCTGTAATAGGATTCTTCCATCGATATCCTGGTCGATACCCACATTCAGGGAGCCAAACACCTGTAGGAGTCCTCCCAAAATGTCTTTCATAATTATCGACAGCTGTTTTAAATTGAGCATCAATAGAAGTTTCTTTAGAAAGAAGTGGTGCATATCCATGAGTAGCCCCACATGTGATAATGTCTAAAAGTTCCATGTCTTGTAAATTTTTAAAAGCACCTATTATATCTTTATTATATCTATGTATAAAATCTTCCTTCACTCGTGAATAAAATTCTTGCCACCATTTTGTTAATTTAATTCTTCCCTCTTCATATTTATTATCTGTAAAATCTTTATAATCATGAACGGCAGCATTATATTTTTCTTCTAGATACCCTAAAAATCCATCAATAAATCTAGGATGACGAAGCATTTCACATAATACGGGTGTAAGTCCGATAGTAAGTTTTGGATGATATCCGTCGTCAACTAACTTATACAATTCCATAAGAAGAGGGATATATGTTTCAGCAGCAGCTTCATTCACCCAATCCATTCCATGAGGCCATACACCATGTCCTATAACCCATGGGAGATGAGAGTGCAGAACTAAGCAGAAAGAGCCCAAATTTTCAGTCATAATTCTAAAATTTTTCTAAATATAATTTGATTCAAGACAATTTCTTGTTTGTATATAATTTTTTATATCTTATATACTAAAAAGAAAATGATAATTTTTAAAAATCAGTAAAGTTATATATTCTAGTCAAGTTAGGTATAATATACAATCTCCAATCAAAAAATAATCGTATATTCAAAAAAGTAATTATAAATGGAGTACGTTCAAGTAAAAAACCTAAATCAGTTAAATAAGAACGGGAGAATTATAGGAAGAGCAAATTATATTTTCACACCAGAAATATCAAGCTCTATTGGATCTATTCATGGTAGTTTATTTAATCAAAATGAATCAATTGTTATGGGAAGAGACTATCATAATGATAGTAGAATGTTGAAAAGAGCCTATACTTCGGGATTGATGTCTACTGGAATTAACCTTCTAAACTTGTCAGATTGCACTTTTCCTCTACTTCAATTTACAATTAGACGATTTGGAGCTAGTGGGGGAGTTTATCTCTCAGGAGGTCATCTATATAGTGAAGATGTAGGAATTAGGTTTTTAGACGCTGGAGGAATTGAGCTTTCGCAAAGTGAAATTCAAAAGATAATTGATTCTTTTAATAGTTATCCGAAAAATGTACGACGCGTAGATCCAAACGAGATAGGGCAGATAACTGCAATTCCTCAGACTGCTGACATATATATTAAATCGTTACAACAATTTGTGGATAAGAAAAAAATAAAGAAAGCAAATTTAAAAATAGTTGTAGACTGTTCATACGGTCCTACAGGGAAAATTACACCTCTTTTAATAAATGATATTGGAGTTGAAGTTATTGCTTTGAATACCCATTATCGTGAAAGATCTTCAAGCCCAGTTCCAAGTATCAACACAATAAGAAATACAGCAGATATTGTTAAAGCTTCCAATAGTCATCTTGGTATATGTTTTGACGTTGATGGCTCGAGGTTATTAGTTGTAGATGAAAATGGATTGGAGATAAGTTTTGAAGATTTATTAATGTTATTTATTACATTTGATAAGCGTATACAAAATTCTAAAGCTAATACAATAATAACCACACCATTCCTCCCTCCTGTTGTTAAGAAATTTATTGAAGATAGCGGATTTCCAATTAAAGAAGTTGAAAATTATCCAGGAGAGATTTCAAGGCAAATTAGAGAAGAAAGAGCCTGTTTTGCTGCTGCAGATACATTAAAATTCTATTTTCCCGAATATTCCCCATTATCTGATGGTAATTTTATCTTACTTAAGATTCTTGAAATAATGACCAATCAAGATGACCTTCTAAGCTCATTAACAAGAGGATTTCCAAAAGGAACAAAAGTAAATAAAACCGTTGCAGTAAGCCCCCAAATAATTGATAATGTTCATAATCGACTTAGAAAAATGGCGGATGAAAATGGCTATGAATATCACGACATAATAAATGAATTGAAAATAATAAAAGATGATGCTACTGTTGATATAAAAGTTGCATTACATAGGGATGCAATACTTTTATCTGCTGAATCTGAAGATAAAATTAAGGCATCAAAAATGATAAATAAATTAGAAAAAGAAATTTCTAAACTCTAAATTTCAATTGAGAATTAAAAATGGATCATTTCAATTTACTCATTAATTATCCCAATTATTTCCCTATAAATAGAATTATAAATTTAAAAAAAATAGAACTAATTATATAATAATATTATATTATCAAGAAAAAAAAATAAAAATGATAAAATCATGGCAGATGATCTAAGTGTTTATATTATTATGGTAACCTTTTTTATCATATTTGCAGTTTTTCTTATATTTGACTTATTCGGTAGGAATGAAAAGGCTTCCTATTTAGCTTATATTGTTGCGGTTATTCCTATAAATTTTTATTGGGGGCTAGGATACGACCCTCTCTTTGCATATATTATTCTTTTTTCTCTATGGTCTATTACCTTATTGCGTGATACTATTGCGGTGCATTTGAAAAAAGATAGAGAGATTAATGAGATTTTACTATATCTTACTTTAGCAATTCTTATTCAGCTTATTGTTAGTGCAATTTTACCTGAAGCTGACGATAGTTTGAAAGAATTCACTGAAAAGGTTGGATATTTTTATTTACCAAATGTTCATTCAGCCGTTTTTAATGATAGCGTTGTATTGGGTTTCCAACTTGTAGCTACATTAATGATAATTCTTATTGTTGTGCCATTAATTCTTGATATTAAAGATGAGGAAGCACCATTACCAATATTATTCGTATTTGTCGCAATATTCATTTTACCTTTCCTCTATTTAGATTTTATATGGATTGGGGGTACTGATACACCTGTCGGCTTATTGACATTTCTATTTTCAGTGATTTTATTTATCGTACTCCTTCTAATCACTCGGTCAGGAAAAGAAATTAAATAAAAAATACAATCCCTTAACTTTTCTCTTAATTTTTTATTATTATTTTTATATTTATAGTATAATAATACTTTATGAGGAATTCAAATAGTAATATTTCTTTATATTCAATAATGGCAAAAAAAAAAGCTAGTTTAGATACTGAAAATCAGGAGAAAGAATCCACATCATCATTGTCTTATAGTTTAAATGATTTGCCTGGAGTTGGAGATGCAACTCTAAAAAAGTTAAAAGATGCAGGGATTTTAACAGTTAGAACACTTGCGATGTATCCCTTAGGGAAATTAATTGAAGAAGTGGGTTTAGGTACAAAAACAGCTGAAAAATTAGTTAAAACAGCTCAAGATGTAGAAAAAATGGGATTTAAATCAGCCGATCTCATCTGGGAAAAACGCAAATTGCTAAATAGACTAAGTACAGGAAGTCAAAATTTTGATGATCTATTAGGAGGAGGTATTGAGCCTGGAGCAGTTACTGAGGTTTTTGGTGAATATCGTACTGGAAAAACTCAATTAGCTCACCAACTTTGTGTAAATGTGCAATTAAAATATGAGCAAGGAGGTCTAGAAGGAAATGCATTATACGTGGATACTGAGGGGACATTTAGACCTGAAAGAATAATACAAATGGCTACTGCTTTAGATCTAGACTATAATAAAATTTTAAAGAATATTACTATTGGAAGAGCCTATAATAGTGATCATCAAATTTTATTGATTAGAGAAGCTTCTAAGATGATTGAAGAAAGAAATATCAAATTAGTTATTGTAGATTCCTTAATAGGGCACTTTCGAAGTGAATATGTGGGAAGAGGGACTTTAGCATCGCGTCAACAAATTCTAAATTCTCATTTACATGATCTATTAAGATTATCTGAGATATATGACGAGTTAGCTGTGCTTTTTACTAATCAAGTATCTGCTAAACCAGATGTGTTTTATGGAAATCCCTTAACGCACACAGGTGGTCACGTTGTAGCTCATGGGGCAACAATTCGTGTGTTTTTAAGGAAAGGGAAAGGCGAACAACGAATTGCAAAGGTCGTTGATGCTCCAAATATACCTGAAAGTGATACAATTTTTACTATTACTGAAGATGGCATTAAAGATTAATTAGTTATAGGATTAAATCAAAAATTTAAATTCACATTTACTTCGAACCCAGTTCTTAAAGATTCTGAGATAATACAATATTGCTCGAAAAAATCTCTACATTGGTCCACTCTTTTACGTATTTCAGGGGTATCAATTTTAGGATTCAACTCTATATCAATCTTCTTAACTCTCCAGAATGTTTTTTCATTTCTAGCAATTGTAACCTCAGCCTTTCCTTCTAACTCGGATAATGAAAAATCTTTCTTCTGAAGACAAAAAGAAAAACTTGCCGCTAAGCAACCTAGAACAGATAATCCTAATAATTTTATTGGAGATGGTCCTATCTTTTCGTTTTTCTTTTTGTTAGATTCATCAATATATAGATTATCCATTCTAAGGTTCCCAAGATCACATTTAAAAATCATTTCTTTTTCTTGGTGTAATCCAACTCTAGATTTTAACTCGTTTGACATATGTAATCATCAATTCAAATTGTAATTAAAGATCAAGATTTACATTTACTTCAATCCCAGATCTTACTGATTGTGTAACAATACAATATTGTTCAAAGAAACTCACACTATCTGTAGCAGATTTCAAACACTGTTTTGCTCTTTTGAGTGTATCGGGATCTGTTATTTTTGGTTGTATATTAACATCAATTTTTTTAATTCTCAAAAAACCCTTTTCATTTCGAGCGATTACAGCCTCCGCTTCAGCAATAAAATCGTCCACTTTAAAATTCCTTTTTTTTAAGCAAAAGATAAAGCTTGCACTTAAACATCCTAAAACTCCTAAAGCTAGTAATCTTGAGGGATTAGGACCAAGCATATCAACTTCTTCCCTATGTTCTTCATCAATATAGCAATCCTTGACCTTCATATTTCCTAAATCACATTTAAAAATCATCTGAGAATCAGATTCATCTAGTTTAATCCCAACTTTTGTTTTGATATCCTCTGAAATAAAAATCACCTACATTTAGTTAGAAATGAAATTATATCAATTATAATATTTAATGCTTATTTTTTATTAAATGAAGAGAATTTAATATAGTTCCATTTAATTTGATTCAATTTTTTTTAGATAGAAATGACGTTGTAGATGGAATCCAAGAAAGATGAAATATATAGATATAATTAAGAAGTATTTTAATGCAAATAAGATAATGAATAATAACATTAGAATAAAAATTAGTATTTCTATTGTTATACAAGCAAGATTATCATAATATTTTCTATCAAAAAAAGATTCAGGTCTCTTAAATTGAGAGAGATATTTTGAAATATTATTGAACTCTTCTTTTGTAATCAATAATTTAAACCCTACTTGTTTTTTTTGAAAATAAAAGAAGTTAGTACCCCAATCAAAGGTGTCAATGATTATATGAATTGAGTAACTAAACCCACTTATTATTAAAACATGCCAATTAAAAATCAATCCTAAAATAGTGATAAATATTCCAGGGATAATTGAATGGGTAATCAACATTCGATGATTGTTATCCACTGCATATTTTGATAAAAAGATGTCAAAATCACACACAAATGCAGATAATAAAATTATGAAAAATTCTAGAAAGTTAAGATCATACAAATATTTAGAGATAGACGCAATAATTATTCCAATACCAAAATGTAAGTTGATATGTATGAAAACTCACCTATTCAATTTGATATAATCTTTTTTTTCTAATCTTTTTAATACTTTCTTTTTTGTTGCGAATCCTAAAGGTCCCTTTTTTTCTACTAGAAAAGAAGCTGATGCGGATGATAATAGCGCAATTTTCTTAATTGATTCCCAAGATTTATCAGAATGGGAATATTCATATAAAAATATTGAAAAATAGACATCTCCTGCACCAGTTTCATCACTTACTTTTATCGGCTTAAAAGCAGGTATCTTTATTATTGGTTTTCCTTTCTTATAAATCATTGAGCCTTTTTCTCCCAAAGTCATGATAAATATTCCGTTTATATCATACTTGTCAAAATACTTCATTACCTTTTCGAGATCGTTATATTCATTTGCTAGTAATTTCATTTCTTCTTCTGAACCTTTAAGTATTAATCTATCTCCAATCAAATCTATGATTTTGTTAAGATTTATGATAGTTTCCTCATTATTTATATAGGAAACTTTCCCATTTATATCAATATTTCTGATAAATCCCTGTAAATCAATTCCGATACACGCAAATGGAAATTTTTTAGACGTCTGTAAAATATACTCATAAGAGATCTCATTGCATAATGGTACGAAAACTATAATATCAGGTGGATTGTTTATATATTCTTGCGGAATATCCTGAAATTCAAGATCTGGGCTTCTTGATTTGAGAGTGAGGGTTCTATTGTGATCAAAATATTCTAAAATAAAATTAGTGTTTTCTACATTTGAATATTTAATTCCTCGTAAATCAATATCTTTATTCTTTATAGCATCCAATAAAGAGTTCTTAAAATTTTTTCTACCTATATGAGAGATAATATATATATTAGCATTTTTAGTATAGGTTCTTAAGGCTAAAGAACTATAACAAACACTTCCCCCCAAAGTAGCGTTGTGTAAGTGTTTAAATCTAATGATATTATCTATAGCAAAATGTCCAGCAAAAAAAAAAGAACTGCTGAACTTATTTTGATTACTCATCTATGATGATTTTAATTCATCAATGATTTTATTCTTTTCTTCTATTGATATTTTTAATTTATTTATTGTTTTCTGGAGATCTTCTACTAAACTAGACATCGGACCCTGTGGTGTAACAATTTGAGGTTGATTTGAAAATTTTAAGTCTTCTATTATCTGATCCTTCAATTTAAGTTGTGTTTGAAGATCTTCAATTAATCGTTCATATTCTACGAGAGATAGTTTTTCTGCTGTTGTTTTTGATTGCTCTTTAAGAATATCTTGTATTTGAGTAATTTCGGCTTTTAATGCTTCATTTTCTTTTTTTAACTCCTTTAACTCATCAGGTTCAAGCTGGAAACCTCCTTTTTCAATAGTACGTTGGAGATTAGATTTTTCTTGGTTTAATTTATCGACTATCCTCTTGTACTTGTTTAGATCTGCTTGAAGATCTTGACATAGTATTTCTAATGTTGCTGAAGAAGTTTGAGCTGGTTGTGGCTTTATCACACTGGATTTTGACGTCTCAACCGGTATAACATAATCAACTGGAGTTTTTTTCTCTTTTTCAATTAATTTTTCATTTAGTATAGTGATTTCATTATTGAGAGTGGCAATTTTTTGTTCCAATTCAGATATATGAGCTTTTTTCTTTGATAATTCCGATTGTAAATCTTCAATTAAAGCTTTAGATACATCAGGTGCTTCTTGGGGAGCAGTCTCAACCATAAATTGTACAGCTGCAGTTGCTTCGTTTAACCTTTCTTTTAATTCGGCTATTTCATTATCTTTTAAACTTAACGTTTTATCTCGTTCTGTTAAACCTATCGTTAAATTTTTAACCTTATTTCTCAGATCCATATTTTCTTGCTGGATGACACTGGTATCCCTTCCCCCTATTGAACCTGATTTTTTTAATTCTTCTTTTAATCTCTCGTTTTCATCAATTGTATTTCTTATGACCTGTTCAGTTTTAGTCATCAAATCTATATTTGCCTGAATTTTGTTTCTTAGTTGTAGGTTTTCTTCCTCAACTTCTTGAATTCGTTTCAAAGTTTCCCCAATCGCACTTGGTTTATCAGGTTCATTCATCATCTTTTTCCGCCAAAGGCTTATGAAATCCTCAACTTTTTCATTATCTTCTGGCATTTTATTTAGGTAACCCTGTTATTTCTACTTCTAATTTACGAAATATTACTATTTCAATATAATTCCCGAAAAATATCCAACACAATATCCACCAATGCTTCCAGTTCTCTCAGCACTAGTATAATATTGCATCATTTCGCCTTTCCTGGCATTTAGATTTTGACAAATTAACATCATAGTAGTAATCGTTTGTGGACCACATATAGATGTTTTTAAAGCCGCTTCAAGAGTTTTTTCAGGATTCAATTTTTCAAATTCTTTAATTGCAGCCAAATCAATTTCCTTAAATTTTTTTAATTGATTTTGATCATTTACTTGTTTATGAGACATATCTGAAGATGCTACAACAACAATATCTTTCTTAACATATTTTATTGCATCAGCTATGTCCATAGCAATTGCATCCATTATTTTAAAATCTCTGGTGCCAGCTATTTTAATGGGTACAATTTTTACTTCTTTATCATTAGAACAGTATTTTATAAATGGTAATTGAATTTCTATATTATGTTCTTGTTCAGCATAACCTGTAAAAAGAGAATTATCGGCTTCAATTATTTTACCGCTATTTAAAATCTGATTTGATAATTCTTCATCTATCTCTAAATTTCCTAATGGTGTCTCCCATTCTCCTTCTTTCATTAATGCTATTTTATTATAACCAATGTGATCTGTACCCAAAACGATAACTGTGCTAGGAATTCTCTCTTTAAATAAATTTAGGTACGTAAAAGCGGCACATGGTCCTGAATATGTCATACCTGCATGTGGAGAAACACCTCCTATAACAGTTCTCTCATCTTTATCCAATGTTAAAAATTCTTCACCGGGACCAAATTTTGTATCCAAAAAGTACTCCCGTAGTGCTTCTTGTAAGCCTTTCTTGGACCCAGGATACCAACTGCCAGCATGAGTTGCCCTTCTAATGACCATATTACCAATCACCAATCATTAATCTTTCAATATTAATTAAATTATTTTTGAAGCTTAATTAATTTAATCTAACCAATGAGAAATTGTAAGATTTATTAAGTTATCATTAATAATCATTTATGATGAATCAAGCAAAGGATAGTCAAATAAATCTTGATGACATTGACGTACCAGAGAGAATTCCGACTAAGTTCATAAATTCTAGAGTTATTGTATTCAATTCTTTATACGCTTCTTATTTGTATGTAAAGAGAGGTTTTTTTGGTTCCCCACTGGGAATCAATAAACCAAGATTGGCATATTTTTCTAAACCAAGCGAATTGTCGTTAATAGAAGCATATTATCTCCTGGAAAGAAATGAAATTACAATTTTTGATGTAGAAGAGAACAAAGATTTAAGCCCAAAGGAATTTTATCAGATAGCAAAAAATATTCATCATAAATTTGAGGAAAAGTATTCAATATATAAAGATTTAAGAGAAAAGAAATACGTACCACGCCCTGGTTTAAAATTTGGAGCTGATTTTGTAGTTTATCGTCGTGGACCGGGTCTTGAACATTCTCTTTTCATGGTTCATGTTTTACCCCATGATTCTGAGATTACCGCAATAGATATGGTTCGTGCAGGAAGACTGGCAACGTCTGTTAGGAAAAAATTTGTCATAGCAAATCCTCTAACGAATTCATATTATTTCTTTGAGTGGTTTAAACCATAAAAAATAGCAGAGAAATATTGAGAAATTTATATACTCAATAATCTAAACTTGTTAATTAATTCATTCTTTATTGTTTCAATTTGCTGAAAGTTTTTATTCGGAACTGTTTGACTAATTCTTAGGATTTTATCAATAAGCTCAGAGTCTAATATGTCTTCAAGGAATAATCCTTTAATAACGAGATCTTTCCCGACATTATAAATTAGTAAGATTAATTTAATTATACCTAATAATTTTTTGACATCAGTAAAACTATCAATATCATCAAAAGCACTTTGGATTAAAAAACCATTCTTAATTAATTTTGTAATAAAAAGAACTAATTGTTGGTCTTCTGGTAAGTTCTTTTCCCCAATTAATTGAATCATGTACTTTATATCCTGTTCTTTCGATAATATATCATTCACTTGCCTGCGACATTCGGTCCAATCAATGTTAATTTCAGCCCAATCAATGTCTCTTTCATACCACCAGTTAGCGATATATGCAGGATAGTTTGAATACGAATTAAGCCAATCTATAGCAGGGAAGTGTTTTAAATAAGCCAATTTTGGATCTAAAGCCCAAAAAACTTGTACTAATCTTTTACTTGTTGATGTAACTGGTTCACTAAAATCTCCTGCTGGAGGTGAAATCGTTCCGATAATAGTTAAAGAACCTTCCTTTTCCATACCTAAATGATCCACTCCCAAAGTTTTAACCACTCCAGCTCTTTCATAAAAACTCGAAAGTTTAGAAGGCAGGTACGCCGGATAGCCTTCTTCAGCAGGCATTTCCTCCAATAACCCGGAGATTTCTCTCAGGGATTCTGCCCATCGTGATATACTATCTGCTAACACTACAACATCATAGCCCATATCTCGATAATATTCAGCAATAGTAACTCCAGAAAATAAACTTGCTTCTCTGGCTGATACAGGCATATTCGAGGTATTTGCAATGAGTATTATATGATCTAATAAAGAATTACCTCTTTTAGGGTCTATATTTTCGGAGAATTGCTTTAAGACATTTGCAACTTCGTTGCCTGGTTCACCACACGCTATAAAAACAATTATATCGGCATTACTCCACTTAGCTAAAGATTGTTGAAT
>Ga0209427_10001990_pt1 | contig 23835 bp, 19 predicted proteins | sample DeeMarSWOR136_30_FD_187465 | JGI IMG/M metagenome (GOLD analysis project Ga0209427, IMG submission 187465) | Marine sediment microbial communities from White Oak River estuary, North Carolina - WOR-1-36_30 (SPAdes) (version 2) | ecosystem: Environmental > Aquatic > Marine > Intertidal zone >...
AGAACTCTCCTTAAGAATTGACAAGGCAATGCAAGAGTTAGATGAAATAGCAAATGATCCCAACACCCAACCTTACACTCGCACCCAAATCTGGAACATTGTTACACTACTAGCATCAGTTTAACTCTTTAATTTCACAACTTTTTTCTTAATCATATTGGAATTAGGGACATATATTATATCCCCTTTTTCAGTCTTAATCCTTGTGTCAATAAGATTAACCTCAACAACCACACCCTCTATTTCTCCCACCTTAATCTTATCCCCCTTTTTGATAAACCTCTTCTGAACAATATGGTAGAAAATATTCAGATTTCAATGAGGCAACAGATATGGCACGGGCGATGGTCTGCCTGTATGGGATGTCTGATCTTGGTATAGCGGTTTATCGGCAAGGAACTGCTGATTTTGCATATTCTCAAAAGACGGCTGAGATGATCGATGCTGAAGTAAATAAGATTTTAAATAGCTGTTATAAAAAAACTATGGATCTGCTTGCTAAAAATAGGGATAAGCTTGATAAATTGGCAGAAACATTGCTAGAAAATGAGCATGTGAAACAATTCGATATTACAGGAAGGGCGATGAAAGGGTGGGTGATGGTAGAGTCTGAGGGGTATCAAAATGATAAGGATTTGAGAGAATTTGTAAAGCTGTCTGTGAAGTTCGTCGAAAAGATGCCAGCAAAGTGAGACCAATTTTTTTGTTTTACAAAATTATTATATTATATTTAATGATTCAAAAAAGCAAAGTTCTATTCATCTTAAAATGGAGGTAGATTATGAAGTTTTTGGTGTTATTTATATTCTTAGTCATGATTTCCTGCTCAACCCAGGATAATGGTGAAAAAAATGATACAATGGTAAAGGGGGAGCAGATCACATACAGTGCGGGAGAGGTCGATCTTAAAGGTTATCTGGCGTATGATCAAAATATAAAAGGCCAGCGACCGGGAATACTGGTGGTACACGAATGGTGGGGACATAACGAGTATGCTCGGAAACGTGCCAGGATGTTAGCAGAGATGGGTTATACCGCTCTGGCGGTGGATATGTATGGTGAGGGAAAACAGGCCTCTCACCCGGATGATGCCCAGAAGTTTGCCGGTGAAGTTTTTCAAAATATTGCCACAGGTGAAACTCGATTCATGGCGGCCCTTGAATTACTCAGAAACCACCAGACCACCGACCCCGAAAAAATTGCCGCCATTGGTTACTGCTTTGGTGGGTCTGTGGTGCTTCATATGGCTAGAATCGGGACAGATCTGGATGGTGTGGTCAGTTTTCATGGTGGTCTCAGTCCGGTCCGGAAAGCGGAACCCGGGATGGTAAAGGCTACAATCCTTGTCTGTAATGGTGCTGATGACAAGATGGTAACACCTGATCAGATTGATGCTTTCAGGGAGGAAATGGAAGTGGCACAGGTTGAGTATGAGCTTATCAACTACCAGGGTGCTATGCATAGTTTTACTAACCCGGATGCCGATAAGTTTGCCAAGGAATTTAATCTGCCCCTGGCCTATAACGCCGAGGCGGATCAACAATCCTGGCAAAAGATGAGTGAATTTCTTTCGAGTCTGTTTCAATAAGTTTGTATAGCTTTTCACCCAGGAAGTATTGTCCATTATCTGATGGATAAGAATATTTGGAATGAAAATATGAAAAGTGTAAAAGTGGCAGCTGCGCAATTATCACCCCTGTTTATGAATAAAAAGGCGACCACAGATAAAGCCTGTCATGCCATAGAGGAGGCTGCAGCGAAGGGTGCCAGGCTGATTGTCTTTCCGGAAGCTTTTATTCCCAATTATCCTGATTGGGTATGGGTTATTCCCGGAAACAAGAAGCCCATGTTAAATGACCTGTACATTAATTTTGTTGAAAACGCTATCACCATCCCAGATGAAACGACTCGGAAATTATGTTCAGCAGCAAAAAAGTCCAATATAAATGTCGTAATAGGTATAAACGAACGAAATTCAGAAGCCAGTAACAGCACACTTTATAATACGATCTTATATATAGATGAAAATGGTAAAATTCTTGGTAAACATCGTAAATTGATACCCACCGGCAATGAACGGTTAATATGGGGCCAGGGTGATGGTAGTAACCTGGAAGTTTATCAGAGTCAGATTGGAAAACTGGGTGGATTAATTTGCTGGGAAAATTACATGCCTCTGGCACGCTATACCATGTATGCCGGCGGAGTCCAGATTTATGTGGCACCAACCTGGGACTCCAGTGATGCCTGGTTGATCAGTTTAAGACACATTGCCAGGGAAGGTGGAATGTATGTTATTGGCGTTTGTAGCGCTATCCCGATGAATGCTATTCCTGATGATTATGAGTTTAAAAAGTTATATCCGGAGACAAAATCCTGGGTAAACGTAGGAAATAGTTGTATTGTTGATCCCAGAGGTGAATTTGTTAGTGGTCCGGTGAAGGAAAAAGAGCAAGTTCTCTATGCCGAGATAAATCATGATCTTCTCATTTCTAGCAAATGGATGTTTGATGTAGCCGGACACTATGCCAGACCGGATGTGTTTAAATTTAAAGTCAATACGGCGTCTCAAAATATGATAGACTTTGTACCTGTTAATAGAGAATAATATTGATTTTTGAGATGTATGGTCATTAGTAATTTAAGTTTATTTAAACCTGAACGACTATATAAAGCCAAACATTTCATTGATCTCTTTAAATAACGGAGGTATTAATATGAAAAGTCTATTGAGTTTGTTCATTGTTCTGGTGTTGTTCTTTATGGCTCAAAATCTCACTGCTCAGGTTTCTGCCACAGTTGCAGTAGAGGAAATGGTATTCTGCGCAGCGGTGGAAGAGCGGGTACCGATTGGTGCAGATACCGTATTTTTAGGTACTGTAGGTACAGTTTATTGCTTCACCAAGCTATCGAGTTCGGAGGATTCCACCACTATTGCCCATGTCTGGTATTATAATGATCAGGAAATGGCCCGGATTAATTTGAATGTTCTGGCAAAATCCTGGCGTACCTGGAGCTCCAAAACAATTTTGGAAGAATGGGTTGGTAAATGGCGGGTAGATGTGGTATCAGAAGCCGGGGAAGTGGTAGAGAGTAAAGAGTTTGAAGTAAAATAGTATATTAACGCTCACACTTCGAATCATATAGACTGTTTCATTATACAGGGGACTTATGCCAAAGGCATCCCTGTGGGAAAATCCCTTGGCCGTTTTTAGGCGTGGGGATTCCTCCGTGGGAGTCCCTCTTACCTCCCTTGGTGTACTATAGATATCGCCAGTTGAGGGTCGCGCATTGCAAGATTAAGTTTTCACCTTTCTTGAATCATCAGGTTCAAATTTTTAAAATAATTCTATACAATATTGCATTTTAATTGCAAAATTGTATAAATTATACTATGATAAAAAGAATACTGGCAGACAAAGCGGTGTTATTAAGTCGAAAGTATCCAGTTGTAACCATTACTGGTCCCAGACAATCTGGCAAAACTACATTAGTACAATACGTATTTAAGGATCATTTATATTTCACACTGGAAAATCCTGAAACTCGCAGTTTAGTGCAGAATGATCCTAATGGATTTTTTACAACACATAAAAATAAAAAGTTAATAATTGACGAGATTCAATACATCCCGGAAGTATTGTCTTATATACAAGTCATTACAGACAAGGAAAAAATAACCGGGCAATTTATTTTAACTGGATCACAAAGTTTAGTTTTATCTGAACAGATATCTCAAACCCTGGCTGGAAGGACAGCAATATTAAAGTTACTTCCATTTAGTTTAGACGAATTAAATAATAAAGCTTTTAAACACAGGAAATTTGAAGAATGGATCTTCAGGGGATTTTATCCCAGGATTTATGATCGGGATATTGAGCCTGAATCTTTTTATCCTTTTTATTTTGAAACCTATGTACAGAGAGACGTGAGACAAATTCAAAATATTCGTGATCTAACTCTTTTTTCGAATTTTGTCAGACTATGTGCTGGAAGAATTGGTCAGTTGTTAGACTATTCTTCATTGGCCAATGATACCGGAGTCAGCGTCAACACTGTCAAAGGATGGTTGGCAGTGCTTGAAGCCAGTTTTGTTATATTTCTTTTACATCCCTATTATAGAAACTTCAACAAAAGAATTGTTAAATCACCAAAACTTTATTTCACCGATACGGGGTTGGCATCATTTCTTCTCAATATAAAAGATCCGGAACAAATTAAAACTCACTATTTGAAGGGTGGTCTGTTTGAAAATTTTATCATTGTTGAATTACTAAAAAGTCGATATAATAAAGCTGAAACACCAAATCTATGGTTTTTTAGAGATAATAATCGGAATGAAATAGATTGTATTATAGAGAATATTCAATTAAAAGCCTTGGAAATAAAATCTTCGCAAACATTTTCAGATAATTTTATAAGAGGATTGGATTTCTTGATTAAACATGCGAATTTGCGATCCAATCAGGGTTATGTAATCTATGGTGGGCATGAATCGTTTATTTATAAAGGAAAAAACGTCCTATCTTGGAAAGATCTTGAAAAAATTCATTCCTAGTTACTAAATATTCATCGCTTATATTGTACTTCGATGATCCATGGAAATCATCTAAACCAACTCACGGAAATGAATTTGAGGCCCGAAAAACTAAATTTGAAATTAGTTTTTCTGCACTCTCGTCGCATTTCTCGCATACGAATTAAAACGAGAAACAATTAACCAGTATACCGATTTTTATTGCAATCTCGAATATAGATATGTAGTTTATTAGACAATATTCTCGACTATTCTCCATCTTCTATTACCTTCTGAATCTGCTACGGTTGATCTTTGGTTGTTTGATTTTATTAGGGCGTTATCATAATGATCGGTAAAACAATCTCGCACTATAAAAATCATAGAACGTCTTGGCCAAGGAGGTATGGGTGTTGTCTACAAAGCTGAGGACGTCAAGTTAAGGCGCCCTGTGGCTCTAAAGTTCTTGCCCTCCGATTTAACCCGTGACAGAGAGGCCAACCAGCGCTTTATTTATGAAGCACAAACTGCCTCCGCCCTCGATCACCAGAACGTCTGTACAATTTATGAGATTGAGGAAAGTGATGATGGACAGATGTTTATTGCGATGGCGCACTACGAAGGTGAAACCCTCACAGAAAAAATCGATTCCCACCCGGCAGGACTGCCTTTAGAGAAAGCAATTGACATCGCAATCCAAATTGCCGAGGGTTTAGAAAAAGTACATAAACATGAAATCGTGCATCGGGATATCAAACCTGCCAACATCATGATCACCCAGGATAACCAGGTTAAGATCGTCGATTTCGGACTGGCAAAACTGGCCACGAGTATAAAGACTCCGGGAGTTGGTAGGACAATTGGTACACCGGCCTACATCTCGCCTGAGCAGGCACGTGGAGATACAATTGATCACCGTTCTGATATTTGGTCACTAGGGGTTGTGCTATATGAAATGGTTTCCGGGCAGTCACCTTTCAAAGGGGATCATGAGCATGAAATGGTGTACAGTATCATGAATGATGAGCCGCCTTTGGTCAGCGGTTTGCCTGAAGGTGTTTCAGCAGCTTTGCAATCCGTGATTAACAAGTCGTTAGAAAAAAATCCTGCACAACGTTATCAGTTGGTGAATGAGGTACTGAGCGATTTAAGATCTATCCAGGGTGAGATGAGGTCCTATGGATCCATGAAGCAGCCGCCCAAAGCGACCAAACGCAGGAAGAAAAGTGTATTTCTGTACCTTGGGATTGCTTGCCTTCTGGTTTTACTCATTGCTACTGGGCTGTATTTAGGGCTGGGCACAAAGCAGGATAACTTACTCACATCAATCGCCGTATTACCTCTGGATAACTTATCTAACGATCCGGAGCAAGAGTATTTTTCCGATGGTATGACCGATGCATTGATAACAGAACTCGCAAAGATTAGCGCGCTGCGAGTAATATCGTGTGCTTCGGTGATGCATTACAAGGGGTCGAACAAAACAAGGCCTGAAATTGCAAAGGAACTGAACGTCGATGCTGTCGTGGAGGGATCGGTACTTCAGGTGGGTGAGAGAGTACAGATCAAAGCCCAGCTAATCCAGACTCAGCCGGAGCAACATCTGTGGGCACAGACTTATGACCGTCACTTACGCGATGTCCTTGCTTTACATACAGATCTGGCGCGAACCATTGCTAATCAGATCAATGCCAATCTGACACCTGGGGAGCAGGTACGATTGACGAACGTAGATACGGTCGATCCGGATGCTTATCATGCTTATCTTCTGGGACGTTATCACCAAAATAAACAGGGAACGAGTGAAGACATTTGGAGGTGCCTGGATTATTTTCAAGAGGCGATAAATAAAGATTCAAGCTACGCAGTTGCTTATACCGGATTGGCGGATGCTTATAGCTTTCTCGGTTGCTTTGGCTATCTCTCTCCGAAAGACGCCTTTTCCAAGGCGAAAACTGCAGCGTTGAAGGCATTAGAAATGGACGATCAACTCGCCGAAGCACACACCTCCTTAGGATTCATTTTGTTACATCATGAATGGGACTGGGTAGTCGCTAAGGCTGAATTAGAGCGTGCGATTGAACTGCGTCCGGGTTATTCTCTTGCTCATCACTTATATGCCGATTATTGTGGAGCGCAGAAACGATTTAACGAGGCGCTTAAACATCGAAAAATATCTATACAATTCGATCCGCTGTCAGTGCACCAATACACGAATTTCGGTTGGAGCTATCATAGTTCGCATCAATATGATGAAGCAATCGCACAGTACAAGCGTGCGATTGAAATGGATCCTGGCACGATTGCATCTCATTACCTTCTTGGTCAGGTTTATGCACTAAAGGGAATGTACCAGGAAGCTATAGAGGAACATAAGAAAGCAATCAATCAGTCTGGAAACCACCCTGCTGTGTTGGCAGCGCTTGGCCATACATACGCTGTGTCAGGCAAGAAACTCGAAGCGGAAGAGATACTCGACGATTTACTGGCGCGTGCCAGAACGCAATATATTTCAGCCTATGTTATTGCTGTCATTTATAACGGTCTCGGTAATAAGAATGAGACGTTCGCCTGGCTCGAAAAAGCTGTCGAACACCGTGATGGCTGGCTCGCTAATTGGCTTAATGTTGATCCGAGGTTGGATAACCTGCGTAAAGATCCTAAATTTACTGGCCTGCTGCGAAAGATTGGATTGTAAATAATTACCAAGGCTAATGGATGAATGTTAAGTATGGCGACAAAAAAAGAAAACACTACAAAAAACCTTTACAAACAAGTTCATTTTCTCACCCAGCAACTTCAGGACTTTGAGAAACTCAATAACGTCCTGCAGGTAATCTGCTCATCTCTGAATGTAAACGAAATACTGCAACGTATCATTACCGAAGCCATCGATTTATGTGATGCCCAGGAGGGGACAGTAATGATATTTGGTGAGGATACCCGGCAGGTATCCAAAACCTTAATTCGAAAAAGGAAAGAGGCATCCACTACCAGACTTGATCACTACCTGAATAATTTGTTGGCGGGTTTGATTTCTCGCCACAGAAAACCGGTTGCCATTGACGATTTGGTAGGAATGTTCGGGGAGGAAAAGGTAAGCAAAAAACACAGAGATATTAGCTCGGCTTTGTGCGTACCGCTGGAGCTATCCGGAAAAATCCTCGGTGTGATCAATCTCATTTCGTTAGAACCTAAGAAGCGATTCACAGAAAGAGAGCTGCGACTGATGCAAATTCTCGCTTCACAATGCGCACAATTCATTGTAAATGCCAAACTGTATGATGAGCTGTTTGTAGAGAGTCGGCGTTTGCGCAAGGAAGTCAGGGAAAAATATATATTTTCAGGTATTATCGGCCGCAGCCCCAAAATGCTGGAAGTTTTCGCACTGCTGGAAAAGGTTATCCCGTCCGAAGGCAGAGTTCTCATCGAAGGGGAAAGCGGTACCGGGAAAGAGTTGGTGGCTCGCGTTCTGCACTATAACGGACCAAGAAAAGATGGACCGTTTGTCACCATCGATTGCGGAGCTATACCGGCTAATCTGCTTGAGAGCGAATTATTTGGTCACGTCAAGGGTGCTTTTACGGGTGCACTGCGTGACAAGAAAGGATTATTTGAAGAGGCAAATGGTGGCACGCTATTCCTGGATGAAATCGTAAATATGCCGATAGAAGTGCAGGCCAAATTCTTACGCACCATTCAGGAGGGAGAAATTCGGCCTTTGGGTAGCAACAGGGTGCGCAAGATTGATGTGCGAATTATTGCGGCGGCAAGTGGTAGTCTGAAAAACCATGTGGAGGCTGGTACGCTTCGGCACGATCTATATTATCGTTTGAATGTTATAAGTATTGATTTACCACCTTTGCGATAGAGAAAAGAGGACATCATTGTCCTGGCAGACTACTTTCTCGGCAAAATGGTAGAAAAATGTGGCAAGAAAATAAAGATGTTTAGCTTGGATACCATCGCCTACATGGAGGCCTATCCCTGGCCGGGGAATGTAAGGGAACTCGAGAATACCGTGGAGCGCATGGTTATCCTGGCTGACCAGAATACTGAGAAATTACAGCTAGATCAGAAGATGGGATTGTATGGCAGAAATCATCAGACAATCCTATCATTAGTATTAATCCTTTATGGGGAGAATCCTATTATGGTGGTACTATTCTGGTGTTTGAGGATAAATATCATTTATGGTATGCCTGTTTTCACACACCACCCACTCAAGCATGACCACAAATTGGATATGCTGTGGCACCGGCACCCCCAATGGTTATTGATGGGATAGAAGATTATTATATTTCAGGAATCCCCGAAGAATATATGATCTCCCAAAATTATCCCAATCCATTTAATCCGGTGACGAGAATTAAATTTGAACTACCTCAGGCAGGGAAAGTGATGTTGAAGATTTACAACATCATTGGACAGGAAATCCGCACGCTGGTGGATGCATATCAACCCATGGGTATTTATGAAATAACCTGGGATGGCAAAGATAAAAGGGGGCAGCGGGTGGCCAGTGGGGTGTATTTGTACATAATTAAAGCAGGTGACTTTGTGCAAGCCCGTAAAATGTTGCTTCTGCAATAAAAAAATCCCTAATACACTATAAGCATATCAAAAACAACCTCCTGCAGCTTTTAAACTGCGGGAGGTTTTATAAAAATTCTCATCTAGATCCCGCTGCAGGAAGGTTCATCGCTGGTAAAGAATCAGCCGTTATTCGTTTTTAAAAAGACCTTATAATATTTGATAATTATTATTAATTATTAACTTTCTGATAACAATTGATATAGAACTCTTTTTCTAATTAGGTAAAGTAACAATACTATTTTATATGAGATGAGAGCTTTCAGTCAATCGTTGATATTTGTTTGTACCGCCAGCGAAGAACAAACCATATAACAGCAGAAAAGATAAAAATGGTCAGTCCGGTAAGAATGGTTATCAAAGACATTGAGTATCCATAGGCCACAATAGCCGGTGAAATATCATTTGCCTGATAAATAGCCAGCATGGCCTGGTAAACTCCAAGATAATGAGCAAAAAAGCCGAGAATAGCCGCGACCGCCCCCCAGAAGAGAATCGCATTAATTCCGGCTTCCAGAGCGGGCTTTGCCAGCTCTTGTTTACCGTACAGCTGTATTGTTTTTCTTATCGAGAGATACAATATCAGGATGGCCAGGACCAGGAAAAACCACATCATAAAACCGCCTTCCAGAAAAAATTGGATCATTTTTCTAACCTCCTTTAGTTATGTTTTAACATTCCTGAATTGTTATTTGACTGTAAGTACTCATAAAGAATATTATTATCTGTCTTTGGCTTACCTTTCACCGCTGAAAGGTGAAAAAATCAAAATTCTTGAAAAATATCGTGTCTGTGTGGTTAAAATTTCAAATGAGATTACTCCGCAAGTAAGATTGCTGCTTCTGCTTCTTCAATTTTTGAAATCTTTGCCATCAATATGTACCACATCAGGGCAATGATAATCGATGTAAGCATACCGATCATGACAAAGGAAGAACTTTCAATCATCCATTGTAATAATTCTTTGAATATAGAAGGAAAGGATGGATGCCCGGTGTGCAGGAGATAAATCATTTTTGTCTCCAGGATATGTCCATATTCTTTGAAATTGTAAAGTTCCCAGAAATAACCCCAGAGACATAAACTCAATGACAGCCCCGCGCTAAAGAGTAAAAATGAAACACCTTTCTTTACCGTTTTCAGATGATGGTCCTTTTTAATATAGATCTGGTAGATCTTTTGTAAAAAGACACCCAGGGCCATAATTGCTACCCAAAGAATGACCCACACAAATGGACTGGTTTCGACGACTAATGGAATATTCATAACGGTTGCCCTCCCTGAAATTATGATAAAAGTTATTAAACCAATGAGAATTACCCGTTCCCACCAGGTTTGAACCTGGGCAGATAAATGATCGAACCAACGTCGATAGGCAGTTTGATGGACTCGCACAAGTTCGTTTAGAGAATTATTATCCAGATCAAATTTTTCCCTGGCTGCCTCTATCGCCTCCTCTTCACTCATCCCCTGACTTTTAAAAACTTTATAGGCTTGGTTTAAGTCAGCATAAATTTCCAGAATTATTCGTGATCTGGTTGGTTGCGGTAATTCTAGTTTATTATTGATGTTTATCAAAAGAGTTTTAAAGGGATCCATTATTGATTTTCTCCCATAATGTCAAAAAAGTGTTTAAAGAACTTCTGCCATTCCTCATTTTGAAATCTGATATACTTTTTGCCCTTTGCAGTTATAACATAATATTTACGTTGTCGTTTAGGTCCTTCCTGTTCCCAGTGGCCTTTAATATGATTTTCCTTTTCCAGTTTGTGCAGAATGGGATATAGGGTACCGTGATTAAATTTGAACATGCCATGACTCTTTTCTTCCAGTTCAAGTGCCAGTTGATATCCGTGCTTTTTCCCGGATAAAAGTATTGATAAGATTAGTGATTCGTTACAGTATTTTGATAAATTTTGTATTTCAAGTATAGGTATCTTCATTATAAATAATTAATTATAATATTTAGATCATATTTATATAGATATTCTATATATCGACACTCTATATATAAATATAAAAAAAAATAAAGTCAAGACTTTTTTTGATTTTCTAATATAGCTGTAATTTTTTTACATTATTTGCTATATGCCATTAGTGTATGGTTGCAATCCGGCAAGATCTGTCTGATTGGCTCCCCCAAAACATATACTAATGAAATAAGTTGATAACTTCTAATATTTTACTGGGGTAACAGGATTGGAATGAAAGGAGATTTATAATCCCTTAGGTTACTTGGTTATAGTATGTATATTATTAATCGTCGTGGTTTCCATTTTGTTTGATGATGAAATCTCCCGGATGAACGCCTAATTTATCCGCAATAAAATCACATTTGCTTATAAACAAAAAGTAGATATTACCGGGGACATCCGACAGTCCTTCATAATTTCCCTGTCCTTTAGAAATGATTACATCTGATTTATTAAAGATATCTTTAAATTCTGCAGAAGTGTATTCCCACACTGCACCTGGTGAATTGTCACCGGTTGTAATAATGTTGGCGATCTCATCTATGCCTGTCGCAACCGCATCCTCAAATGTAACATCATTAATAACCGCATCTCCGCGAACGGCAAAATATAGATTGGGTACTTTTATGTATTCGAGGAAAAGTTTATCGAAAACGATCTCACCGCAATTATCACCAATATAAAGCAGGGTGTCTGTGGTCTGTAAATCTTCATATAAACTTGCAGAATCATCAATTGCCAGATTTATTTTATTCACACGATTAATCGTTTCCATAACATCCAATTTGTATTGTGAACCAAAGTCAATAGCATTTCCAGCAATAGCCAGTCGCAGAGCTGTTTGAAATTTATCGTTAGATTGTTCAACCATCTTTTTAAGTTCAGGATACATTCCTAAAATTAGTCGATTATAGTGTTCTTTAACCTCTTGGTAAGGATCTGAATTATTAAGTGTTTCACGAATCAATTTATGAATTTCTCGGCCAAATGCCGGGGGAGACTGATTAAAATCGGTCTGGGCTAAAAAAGCCAAAAAACGTTTCATTGAATTTTCTTTAGCCTTTTCTGATAATTGAATGCTATCCAGTAGTGTTTTGTAATTATTTATTATACAGGGTATGCAGGTAAGAGCAATCTTCATCACGCCGTTTTCATGTTAATTTTGTTCGAATTCAGTTCGGTAACAATTAAGTGAGAATGAACAACAATATTACTAGAATAGATGGTACAATGGTATATATTTTTGTTATTTCTGTTTTTTGTTTATTACGCTTGTAACCACGAAAGAACTATAGCTTTATTTATAGTTTGTATCATATGATACCTACAACAATAATTGCTTCAAATAAGATATATCTAGCATTAAATTATTAAACTCATTCCCTCGCCCTCCCATCAGAGCGGGATAAGCTCTCTCTTTTAAAGAGAGGGGGAATTAAAGGGGTTGAGTTATTTTTTGTGATTATTGCCTTCTACTTATGATACATTTATAATTATTCTATTAAAAAATTATTCTTGAAACACTAATATGCAATATCATTTGATACCATTTACTGTTAGGCAATATTGCCTTATTTCAAAACTATCATTTTTTTAATCGCAATGAATTCTTCGGCTTGTATATGATAAAAATAGATTCCGCTGGAAATATTCTGGGCATTGAATTCGACCTGGTGCAAACCAGGTGTCATGGTCTTGTTGAGCAGGGTAAATATTTTTTGACCGACTGCGTTGTATATCACCAGCCTGACAAAAGCCGATTTTGATAAACTAAATGAGATATGTGTTACCGGATTAAATGGATTGGGGTAGTTCTGAAAAAGCTGATAGTCTTTAACTGTTATTTCAGGTGACTCGACAGAAGTATATACAAATTCATGGTCATATATATTCTCAGGAGAAACGGTCATTAGATCGGGTGAAGCAGCTTTGATATCCATAAAACCATCACTCCACTGTGGCATATCTGGTGCTTCTTTTTTACGCAACATCTCGCGCCATTTTTCATCGGTTAACCGCTGCGCGATTGGTTGCTCGAACTCATAATAGGAAAAGATAGCACCCTGAGTTAGTCGCAAACCTTCTCCTTCTGGAACAATGACATAAATTTCCAGTGGGTAGCCAACAGCTTCTTCCAGACAGAAATCAGTATTTGAATCGGTATGTACATCGGCAATTACGGCCATATCATCTGTATCTTGATCCCATGGATTGGATGGATCAGGTGTCTCACTGACCAGCTTTTCCATAACCTTTCCGAAGCAAAAAATGTTTTCATACTCTTCAATGGAAAGTGCAATATTTTCTAATTCCTTGATCGAAATATCGCGCAGAAATAACAGTAATGATTCAAAAAGAACCAATTTTTCTTGAAAGCCGTTGAGGAGCAAGTCACGGTTGTGCAGACCATCCCGGGTAAATTTGACCAGGCTGGCCAAACGGGCATAGAGATGGGGATTGGGCTCAACATAACTATGCGGCGGACCAGGAGGTACACAACAGGGGCTCATACTTTGTTTGGCGTAAAGGATAGCGTCATGACGGAGTTCGGCCCAGGAAGCTAATGCAGTAAATAATTCTTTATCCATCCAGGCTGTGGTACGCATAAAATAGGGATAACCTTCCGTTTTTAGATAGAGCAGTGGCATCAGGCAGTATAACCAGTTCCAGTATAAATTCTGTGCCCATTCTGATCCGGGTTTCTGTGAATATTCGGCATGAAATTTTTCGATTTGAGCATTGTAGTTGAGATATGCTGTTTCATGATAAACAGAATCAAGAATTGTATAAGCTCGCTCAGATCCCAATATTGTCATGATATCCAGGCCTTTAGGCATCCAGCGCATGCCAGTGGCACCACCGACATATGGATAGATTAGATGGGCAAACATGTACGAATCTGGGATAAAACGCTGTCCCATAAAGCGAAATCCTTTATAGGTGATATAAGTACCATAGATCCAGTTAGGGATAGCAGGGGGCTCCAGCTGTTGCGCTTTTTCCATAAACTTTTCCAGCAGTATTGAATCAGCCAGACTGTCAGGTGATAGATAGATAAATTCCGGACCGTATATCACATCAGCAATATCCTTATAATCAAATATATTGGGATCATCGGTTTTGCCAACGAAAAAGACAGTTGGAATATAAATAGCTTCCCATAACGACATATTATTTTGTATATAAAACAGCTGTTGGGTCAGCAACAAAGCCTGAAGTGTATGTCGGATACTTAAATTGCCAAACAATTCCGTTTCCATGGTAAATATTGTCCATCCATACCACATCATCGTTTTAAAATAAGCTCTTAATGTATCATTTTGGTTGTAGTGACCCCGGGGAATAAACTGGCTGTAATCCAGCATGGAAAAGGGACCCAGAACTGCAGAGTAGTGAAATCCATCATGCTCAGCAATAAGGGTCAACTCGGAATCAACCAGTGCTGACACGCTAGGCGGCACCTGGCAATCCAATGGTTGCAATAATTTACGGGCAACATAAAAAAAGGCCAGATTGTGTTTGGCTGCTTCCGCAACTTGTGAATTTTTTGTGCTCTGATAAACAGACTCGCTTTGCTGAATCATTTCATTGGTTAAATCGCATAAAGCCGGTACAAATTTGTTCATTTCAATTTCAGCCAGCATTTTATCGTACAGGACGTGATAAATATGCAGCACAGCATCTGTGGTCACAAATATTGGAGTCGCGTCATAGGTACTTTCATTATAAATATCATAAAGTTGCATATATCTGCTTTTTTTAACTGCAAAATGATTACGTCGGAGCAGTTTTAATTCATGTTCATTAAATCTGTCTTCAAACCAGGTAAAATTGAGCACATTGGAAAAATCCTCTTCTAAACTATACGGCAGGACTTGCGGTGTAAAGCTAGCCGGATAGGGATGGTAGGTGGCAAATTCGGTAGGGATATCATTTGCGATGTCCACCATCATCTGTGCCCGAACTTGCCAATATACCACAAACATAATAATAATGAAAAGTATAAAAGGTTTCATTTTTTATTCCCTCAATATAAACTATTTAATATAATATAACTTACTACAATTAAAATGCCAGTTTTTTCATCAAATCAAATCGGGATGTAGAGTCTTTAAATCTATTAATATTGCTTGTGTTGATGAAGTTTACCTTGTTTTTGCGAATGCAAAGATTATTAGGATTGGCAAATAGGTATGTAAATTTTTCGATACATACGCAAATTTTGCGTGCTTCAACCCTTATAAATGATATTTTAAAATTGACTCCTTACTCGGTCTTTGGAGTCGAAAGTTGGTAATTGGTATCTAGATGTTTATTTACGGTGCTTAGGTGAGAAATCCAACTAATCTGCATTCAAAGAAGATAAAATACAATCCGCTTGCCGGGTGGCCTCCAATATCATTTTCTGATACTCTTTAGCGGCGTTTTGTTCTGCAAATTCCTTAAATGCCCGGATGATCCCTCTACCCTCTTTTATTGATTTTTGTACAACCACATGATTACCATTCATCTGAAGGTAAATCGGGCTGGTGTGGGCAAAACGCAGCCGGGAAGGTTTTTGGTTGAGTTTTACAGGAGGTCCCTCGTAAAGCGTTAATTCTTTGTCGTTCAGAAGTAGATCCCGGTCAGTGCAGCGGGCACAGATCCAGGAACTACTCTCGATCTCAACCTTTACACTCCCATCAAATTTTTTCTGAATTCCATCGATTGGAAAACTTTTAACAATCTGGCTGTTGATAACTATTTCGACTGTTTGGAGAGGTGAATCCGAGATTGCATTTATATTCAACGTTATAGTTTTCTTCTCCCCGGAAATCAGCAGGGAATCTCCGGGCTGTAGCCCATTCCGGGTGCGCAAAAATAACATTGGTCCATTGGTAACAAAATTCTTGCCTTCTTTCCAGGCCTGTAAGAATCCCTCTATCCCGTCTTGGGGCGAGCAATGCACATAGCTGCGGTTATATCCCACCGGTACTTCCTTTACCCCGGTAGCAGATCCGGCACCAGCCGCAATCTTTAACCCGCAATTTAAAAGCCGGTAATAACTATCGGTATTCATTTGCATCATGCCGACGGGTGAGTCCGGATAGACCGGCAGATCCGGAACATCCAGTAAATTTGAATAAAAACTACGCGGCTGATAGCGGTGCATATGAAAATTGTTATTGCAAACATTCACAATATCCACATACCCTAACAGGGCATCGATTAACACCTCGCGAGACCAGCCGGCCTGATAACAGATTACAGCACCCTGATTTCTCCCGTATTGGGCCACAAACAAATTTGGCATACTAGGATTATCATGAAAGGGGAATGGTTTTTTTAAGTTGATAACATAAAGTGCCCCCCAATCATTCTCATTCTCCATGTCATAGAGGGTGGTCGGAATCGATATCCCTCCAAAATATAGGTTTTGTGCATTATCTATGCTGTCTTCAACTTCAAAGCGCTGCCCCTTCCACCATTGCAGAACTGTACCATAATCCAAATCTTCTGCCGCACACAAGGCAGCAATATCTTCCGGCGAGCGATGCAGATGATTCTCTCCCGACATATATCCACGCTGTTTCATATCAATCCAGCGCCGTAAAATGATGGTTGTATCCCTAACCTGTTTAGCACTTAAATTTAACTCTCCTTTGATTCTTTCATATTCTTTTCCCCGCTCGATTCGTAAAGTTATTTTTCTGGCAGGAACATCAATTTGCGAGTAACCTGGAATCATAAACCACACTTCGGTGGCTATATTTAGGGTAACGGCATCCGGTGGATAATAACTCTTCCCATCCGCCGATTTGAGTAAGACGCGGGCAGGTATTTGCTTTCTGGTTGACTGATCAAGAATCTGTAATTTTAGGGTTGCAAGCTCTGAATTGGATTGGCGGCAACCAGGAAAATATGCTAGCAATACCATGGTCATTATAGGTATCAAAATTTGCTTCATTGGGTTTTCTCCTGATTAAAATTTTTCATGGCAGCCCTTAGAGAACATTATCAATGAAATATTTATATTTCCTTATTCCAGCGGTGAGATCTGTAAGAGGTCCTCTGATTTCATATTTTTAAAAATATTTATCCTGAATACTTCATTATATAAAGAGGCTAAAGACGCTAAAAAAAATATCTATTATTTACGCTCCAGTCCGGTAATGCCCTGTCCTAAGATCAGATACGCCTGTTCGGCTTCAGATAGGCGTCATGACGGGTCTGTCCATCTCAGACAGACTTTTTCGTCTACTGACGGGATTCAAACATACCCTACAAACTGCAAACATTTTATTTTTTTTCTTTTTGTCTTCGACGACCTACTTTTTGACTGACCAAACGCGAAAGCGATCCCAATGGGAAAAGTAGGCCATCCCCGTCGGGAGGCTATTGCGGTTTTAAGATTTCTCGCTCATTTCGAACGAAAATGAGGATGAAATCCGAATTTGAGGAGAAATCTAATCTTCAATTACCATTCTGCAATACCCGGTCGGCCGGGATGCCGGTTAAAAAACATTCCAGTATATCGTATGAATTGCTCACCCAGAAAAATGGTAACAAATTTGAAAAAAGATCGGTTGTCCATCATTATCATTGGTGTATTAATATTTTTTTAAATCTTCAAAAATGACATCAAGTGCCTGTGGGGAAATGTGATGAAGACGATGGGTTGAATCCAGAAAAATATCGAAGCTACCGGATCCTAAGTTCTGGACGATGCGTTTTACAATGTCTTCATATGTTTTATAACCTGTTCCTCCGAAACAGCAGGCGTCAAATTCGTTTAAGATCTGCAGCTGTCTCCTTCCGTCCCCGGCCGCACCCATAATGTAAAGCTCCAGATAGTTTGCTATCCGGTACAAATCCGGAACCTGCTGTTCATAGTCACCAATCGTCCCGGAATGTGAAATATCGCGTGAGCGCAAGTAGTTGGGGAGTGAACCTGCGGTTGGGAAACTGCTAACGATTCTCGGATCGATGGCGGCGTAGAGGGTAGTGGTCCAACCGCCGCCGGAAATTCCCACCATGACGATACGCTTGTACTTGAACTGCCCGGCATAGTTCAAAATCACCGCTACCGGCTCCAGAAAATATTTGATCGGATTCCCCTGAGAGGGTTGTATATATGCCATCTGATTATGAGAATGAAGAATCATTTTACCAAATCTTTCAAAATTGATCACCGGGCGTCTGTTCATTCCTAATAAGGGCATGGAAAATGCAATAACGCCGTATCCATTTTTCAGAAAAGCATGTATGGTGCGTATCCCCACTGAGAATTTCCCGTCATGACCCTGATGATAGACTGCCAGTTCACCGTTTGCTTGCTGGGGAATAAAGTGATAGGCAATACTGTTCAAACCGAATTCCATATCAACTGTCAGACGATCAATTCTTTTTAAATTGGTGAGGGAGACAAAATCGGAATCGTTGATGCCTTCGTCTATTTCAGACGGCATTTTATTCCCCGGATATCCATCTTTGCCCCACAACCATTCGATAACTGCCTTCCTTTTTGCCAAAACATCCTGCATAGTATGAATTTCTATAATGGAGGCGATATTGAACTCCAGCGCGGCAAGATCGATATTGACCATCGATTTAAAATTATCCTCAATTTCTTCTTTCTGATCAGGACTGAAAAACAGGGCACCTGCAGGAATTATCCGTTTCTCCTGGTTCTGCCACTGCCAGAACAATTTCATATAGGATCTTCCACTTATCTGGCGGTACTGTAGTAATAGAGGATAGTACTTGCCTGCAGTGAAGGTATCCTTACTGGTAGATTTGCTTGCTTCATTCCAGGTATTAAGAATTTCCACACCATCTATAACCAGCTTAATTTCATTATCCACCTCGGCATAAAAATGGATCTGACCATCGACCGGGGCTTTGAGGTATCCCAACCAACGCCCTGAAAAGTCATTGCGGGTCTGCCACAGGATGCTATCGGAATCAACGCCCTCCAGGTACCAGATGGAAACCGGCCTGGTCATATTGGTGTCATCGTAAAGAATACCGACCAGACCCTGCTGGAACGATCTGTTGTTTTGTGCAATAAGACTATTGGCAAGGAAAATAACCAGCAGGATGATCATCTTAAAACCAGGTTGATTTTTGTGAGAAAACATGTATAATACTCCCTCTAAAAAATTACAAGTTGATTAGCTCTACTAACAGCTTTGTCTCATGTTTCTGGGCTGGTGAGTGCCACAGGTAATCTCCCTTTACGACTTCTTTCGGGCCACCATCCCAGCGCCATTCAAGTTTAAAATTTCCCCGCTCTCCGGTCTGGTGATCATAGTATACTTCAAAGCGGTAGGCAGAATCGACTTCAAAAATTGTTGTGCCTACTAGTTCAGAATCTCCGGCTTTATCCGCTGTAAAATAGTCGTTTCCGATTAAGATATTAACACCGCGATCGGCGGTAAGATAAAAATTCACCGTGCCCTTGACCGGCGTTTTGATAAATCCAAACCATTTTACCGACCAGTGCCTGCCAACACCTTCGGTCTCGCTGTTCCAGGTAAAATTGAGGGAATCGGCAGGTGCCGGTCTTTCGGCGTCGATAAAATTCGGTTCGCTATACCATATACCAGCCAAACCCGGGAGGCTGGGTTGGAAAAATGTGGGATCCCGCCTAACGCTCACATCATTTTTGTATATTTCCAGTTCATTCTCAAATACAGGTAAAACGTCTTTCCAGTGGTAAGGATTTATTTTCAGGCGTGCCGGATGTTTGGCCGGTACGTCACTCATACTCTGGTAGGTGGGAGTAGTTGTTTCCACCAATTTTCGAAAATCTTGCACTGACTGGGTCAGGTATTTGATGAATGATATTTTATTTGAATCAGGATCAATTGCTGCATCGTAGAGCGTTTTAAATTTTAAGGCATGTAATTTATCAAAATAAAATTTAGTTATAAAATAGATTGCCTGTGCATCGTTGACGATTCTGCGGGTTTCTTCCAGGTTCTTTCTGGCATATCTGGCTCCGGATTCCGCCTCTTTTAATGATTCTTTTGCTTCATCCATTTTATTTTTTACATAATCAACCGGATGAATACCGGTAATTTCTTCCTTATTCATTAAAGCATTAACATATTGGTTGATTCGCAAGTTGCGGCCGAGGGAAAGAAACGGAATTCCTTTTGAATTCTGTAGTTGAACGAGGGTAGCTCCGGCGGAAATGATGCTGTGGTTGTCGTGTCCCAGCCAGATTAACCTCTGGAGCGCGGGAAGAATATCGGCCCCGCTTTCAAAAGATTTTAAGAAATGATTTGCCGCTTTTTCGTCGCCATAGCGGGTGGTCAGTAAATCCAGCCAATGCAATCTTTCACTTTCAGAATCGCGAAAAGGATTCCAGGCGTATCTACCCCAGGCATGGAACCATAATTCATCTCTTTGCCACTGATAATCGGTTCGCCCTTTCTCGCTGCTGTAGGGCCAGCGCCAGGCTTTACGTGGATGCAGGTGAATACCACTCGCACCGGCGCTTATATTGTTCCTGATAATATTCTGAATGTAAGATGGCGGATTCCACCGGAAAGGTTCCAGATTGGCCGCCAGATGGATGTTGACAATAAAATTGTCGTTTAGTTTTGCCCATTCAGCATTCTCGGGATCAACTTCCTGTCCGGCGATCATTTCAACATTGAATTTTCTGACAAAAGAAAGATCTGGATAGTTATTCACTAATTTTCTGGCATGTGGAAGATCAAAAAACCAGGCTCTGATAAATATGGGTGGTGTTTGGCCAGTCTGCTTAACAGCCTTGAATACCACATCATTAATCCAGCTGACACTGTATTGCAGTTCTATCCCCTCACCGGCAGTAACAAAAAGTCCCACCTCCGGAAATTCATTCACAAATTTTGATATGGAATATTCGGTGTATTCTTCCAGAAATTTTGTCGGCTTGGCAATCTGAGGCGGTAGCTGATGCGCCTCTTGAAAGAAGACCGATGTATGAATATTGTAGAACTGAAAAAATATTGTGATGTTGCGTTTTTGCCCTTCGGCGATAAGCCATCTGAACATGTCATGGTTTTTCTGGATGAGTTCGTCACTCATGCCCGATTGTGCTTCTTGGAATCTATCAAATTTAACCAAGTAATCGAACGGATGACCGTTCCAGAAGATGATATAATTGAATCTGTTATCCAATAAAAATTGAAATGTTTTCTGCCACAGGGATTTATCATAAAAAAAGGGAAATTCTTCAGGAGTGATCGCAAAATTATACTGGCCGAGTTTCATTAACTGGATCGAGATTCCACGCCATTTCATCCTTGGCGCATCGGAAAACTGAAAGTTACCAGGCAATGATTTATTTTGCTTGATTATTTTTGTAGCATGCATGCAACCATATAAAATTCCGGCTGCATCGATTGCGGCTATTTCTATTTGTTTATCACTTATTTTTAGACAATAACTTTCCCCTGCCTTTAAATTCTCTGCATTGTCATATGCCGATGAATCGATAACTGTAACGATCTTTGTTCCCCTGGCTAGCTCTCCAGTCTGGTCAATTTGTCTGAGGGTGGAGAGGAGGTACTCTCTGCCAAATTCTATTTGGTCTTTGTAAATAGGTGGGGTTTCAGGTTTTTTGCTCATACAGCTGGTGAGAGCCAGCAGGGATGTGAGTATTAGAATAGATTTGATATACACTGGTTTCAACCTCTTTTCTATATTAATTCCTTGTTCTAATTAATTCAAGTAGAGAGAAATTTTGATATTTATAGTAACATATTATTGATATTGTAATTAGTAAAACTGTCATTTATGTTGATGTTAAGTAATTCGAGGATAAAAATAGAGAACTTTAATATCAAATAATTGTGAATATAGCATTTAATAGTCATCTCGAGCGATCCCGCACTCAAATTTATTCCATTTGATTGCGGGAGAGTCGAGAGATCTTAAGGAATAGATCTTTTCCTGTTAACTAGGCTGTTGCATAAGGCTTATTATGGGCAAAAGCCTCAATATGAGTTGGAGAATTCTTTCCCCGAGCTGAAGCTTGGGGCTAGTGAAAATTATTAATTTATTCATATCCAGGTCAATCGCCAAGATTTTCAAATCAGGGTGTATAAGATATTTTCCATCTTTTTTTGACACTTTAGTACCAAATTAAGGAAAATACAACAGCCTAATAACCGGGATGCTGGTTAAAAACATACTCTTGTATCTACTTTCTTATGTACCTATTTTTGTGATAAACCAGAATTAAATTGGAGGAACTGGTAGTGTTACTATCATTAAAAGGGCAATTCCTGATGAAAATATACATTGGTATTCACTCACTTGCGTTTTTAATTATCTTTCAGGTTACCTTGTCGGCACAAAAGATGCCCCCTTCCATAACGGAATCTGCCAGAGAACCGATCAGATATGTAGGTAATAAACAAACCGATCCCAAGTATCACCACGGCGGGTTACGTCATGCGGTTGGGGCACATCGTTACCAGGCTTTCAGGGCCAATCGTGAGTATCCCTCGGAAGTTGGCAGCCCCGCCGGCTGGACCTATAATCATCAACCCTATTTATGTTACTGGAATGATCAGTTTTATCTTCAGTATCTGAGTAATCAGTATACCGAACATCTGACACCCGGCAGGACCATGTTAATGACCTCCAGTAATGGCCGTGACTGGTCCAGTCCTGAAATTATATTTCCGGAATATACTCTTCCCCAAATAGACTACGTCGATCCTGAATCCCGAAAAACCTATGTTATTCCGGAGGGGACAAAAGCGGTGATGCATCAGCGGATGGGTTTTTATATCTCCTCTAATAACCGTTTGCTTACCCTGGCCTTTTATAGTTTTTGCCCCACATCCCGCATTGGCCCCAATAGGGGACAGGGTCTTGGTCGGGTGGTCCGCGAAATTTACCGGGATGGTACATACGGTCCGATCTATTTTATTCGATATAATCGTCACGCCGGCTGGGACGAAAGTAATACCAATTATCCATTTTACCAAGAAAGCAGTGACCAGGGATTTATTAAGTCTTGTGATGAACTTTTAAATAACAAGTTGATAACTTTACAATGGTGGGAGGAAGACCGTGGGGAGGATGGTTTTTTTGCTATCGTCCCGGGAGAATATGAACCAAAAGCCTTCAATTTTTATCGTCGACCGGATAAAGTGCTGGTTGGTATCTGGAAACATCAATTGACGGCACTCAGTGACAATGAAGGCCAATCGTGGACCGATTTTGCTCTTTCAAAATCCCTGATGACCTGTGGCGCCAAGATCTGGGGACAGCAAACTGAGGATGGAAAATACGCACTGGTATATAATCATTCTGCAACCAGGCGTAACCGTTGGCCACTGGCGGTGATGACCGGCGAAGATGGGCACGAATTCAACAATTTGCTGTGCCTGCATGGCGAAGTACCGCCAATGCGATACTACGGTTGGGCCAAGAATCAAGGCCCTCAATACGTCAGGGGTATCATTGAAGGTAATGGAAATCCACCCGGTAACCATATGTGGAATGTCTATAGCATGAGCAAAGAGGATATCTGGATCTGCCGCACCCGGGTACCCATAAGCGGGATTGTTCAGCAAAGAAAATGTTTTTTACCGCGCAGCAACGGTGCCTATAACCGGCTGCTCGGAAAGACGGAGTAATCATGGCGCATTTCTTCGCTGAAATAAACGGTAGCCAGGGTAATAAAGGGCTCTGCTCTGGCAAGGCTGCAGGCATGAGCGCCAGGCTGCAGGGTGCCCGGACCGGCGTAATCGTTCAAGCCCG
>Ga0209427_10001991_pt1 | contig 23822 bp, 22 predicted proteins | sample DeeMarSWOR136_30_FD_187465 | JGI IMG/M metagenome (GOLD analysis project Ga0209427, IMG submission 187465) | Marine sediment microbial communities from White Oak River estuary, North Carolina - WOR-1-36_30 (SPAdes) (version 2) | ecosystem: Environmental > Aquatic > Marine > Intertidal zone >...
CCGGTATGGGCGGGGGTACAGGGACAGGCGCCGCCCCCGTCATAGCGGAGATCGCCAAGAACAAGGGAGCCATTGTCGTCGGGGTCGTGACAATGCCCTTCAGGCATGAGAAGGGGCGGTTTGACTACGCCGTCAACGGCCTCGACCACATAAGGAAGACGACCCACACCACAGTCATCATCGACAACAACAAGCTCATGGACCTCGTTCCGCAGCTGCCGATTAATACTGCCTTCACCTTCGCCGACAGCATCCTCGCCAACATGGTGAAGGGCATCGTCGAGACCATAGCCCTCCCAAGCCTGATAAACCTCGACTTCGCCGACTTCCGAACGATAATGTCGAAGGGGGATGTGGCCATCATCGGCATGGGCCAGAGTGACTCGCCCGACAGGGCCGAGGAGGCCGCACGGAACGCGCTGGAGCATTTGCTCCTAGACGTAGATTACGGAGGCGCCGACGGGGCGCTGATACACGTGAGCGGAGGCCCAGATATGAGCCTAGGAGAGGCAGTAAGGGCTGCTGAGTGCGTCACGGAGATGATGGACGACAAGGCGATGGTTATCTGGGGCTCTAGGGTGGATCCAAACCTAAAGGATATGCTAAGGGTCACCCTAGTCCTCACGGGCATAAGGTCACCGCAGCTAGTGAGCGGCTACGCAATACCCCAAGTGAAGCTCTTCCAGATGGAACCTTTTGCCGGACCAGAGAGGTCCCTCAACCTGGAGCTTGGCCTCTACAACATGGAGGCTCCCCTCAGGTACCGATGAGAACTGCCTTTTCAATATAAACCAGAAACAAACAGACTAAATTACCATAATTTTTAATTGTAAATTACGTACCCCCTTCAAGCGAGAGCTATGCTTAGTGGAAGCAGGAGCGAGCTGCCCATCTATATATTGGGTTTCGTCGTGCTGGCCCTGATCTCAGAGGGTTACTTCGATACAATCCCTGCCATCATATTCGGGTTCTTAGCCCTCGTACTTCTTGTGTACTATTTCCTGAACCCTGACCGCGGAAATGCTCAGAAACGGTTCCCACCATCAGCCGATAAAATACGATAAGAGTTCATTTCATGCGGATTTTGAATCTCTCGGAGAGAGTTATGCCTTTCCCCTTGACTTCTGTCCTCCCACTCCTCAGGGCGGACAAGACCCCATCGACGTCCCTTGACTCCGCCTTAAATATAGTATAGCACCTCCCCACTGTCCTCGGGATGTGAGCGTCGCTCCCACCGGTCTTGGGTAGACCGAGTCTCTCAGCCAGGTCCTCATTCTTCTTCAACATCATACCATAGGGGAATTGGGCTGCGTTGGCTACCTCGACAGCGTTGAAGCCAGCCTCCTGTATCTCCCTGAAGCCGACCCAGGTCCTAAAGATCGAGTAGGGATGGGCTATCACAGCGAAGCCCCCCTGTTCGTGAATTATCTCCACCGTCTCCTGTATCGAGAGGCCGGGGAGTATCTCCTCTTCTATGTCGAAGGCGAGGATGTGGGCGCCCCTCGCCGTCACCTCCTCCCCCTCGAGGATGACCATGTCGGACGCCTCTAATGTATCCGGCATCCTCGTAAGTTTGTCGTGGTCTGTGACTGCGAAGCCGTCGAGGCCCTCCTCCCGGCACCTCCTGACGGCATCGTCGAATGTGACGTAGCTGTCTCCGCTATGGGTCGTATGAATGTGGAGGTCGATGAGGAGCCTCAGTGCCTGGCACCCGCCTCGGTCTTTAGCCCTTCGCGCTGGCTATTCGCTCGGCTATCTTCTCGGTTAGCTCCGAGATCGTCTCCTCCGGTACCTGATTGAAGAGCGGAGCCGGCTTTTCCATGGTCTTGCCTGCTTTCAGGGGCTCCAGCGCCTCGGATAGGGGCGTGCCCTCACCGGGCTCCCCCAGCTGCCTCCAGAGGGCCTCCGCCTTGAAGGGCATTACTGGCTCTATGAGGACTGCCAGGGCCTTCGATATCCACAGGCTGTTGTGTACGGCGTTCCTGGCGGCATCTTGGTCAGTCTTCCTCAGCTTCCAGGGCTCCCTGCTCTGCAGGTACCTGTTCCCGTAGGCTGCGAGGGCGATGATGGCGTCGGACACCTTCTTGAACTCGTACTCGTCTAGGCTATCCCTTATAGCCTCTATTGCGGCTTCGACCTCATCCCTCACCTCAGGCTCTACATCCCCCTCTGGCACCTCCCCATAGTTCCTATAGGCGAAGAGGAGAGCCCTGTAGAGGAAGTTGCCCAGGGTCCCCACTAGCTCCTTGTTCACCTTGTCTCCGTAGGTCGACCAGCTGAAGTCCAGGTCCCTGGTGAAGCCGGTGTAGGAGGCTATGTAGTAGCGTAGTGCGTCGGGGTCTAGCCCTCTGTCTAGGTAGTCTTCCTCGACCCAGATGACGTAGCCCCTGCTCTTGCTGAAGACCTTGCCCTCGACCTTCACCATGCCGGAGGCCGCTACGGCGTAGGGCACGTCGTAACCGGCTCCCTTGAGCATGCTGGGCCAGAAGAGGCAGTGGTGGTAGACAATGTCGCCGCCGATGAAGTGGATTAAAGGGCCGGGGCCCTTCCAGTAGTACTCCCAGTCGCCGCCGGTCCTCTTCACCCACTCCTCAGTGGATGCGATGTAGCCGATGGGGGCGTCGAACCAGACGTAGTAGACGAGCCCAGGCTCGCCGGGGACCTTGACCCCCCAGTCCATGTTCCGAGTGATGTTCCAGTCCCTCAGCCCTTTTTCCACCCACTGGAGGGCGTAGTTCCTGGCGATGTCGGTGCCCTCCATCTGAGGAAGGAACTCCCTCAGGAAGTCCTCGAAGGCAGTGAGCTTCAGGAATAGGTGGCGTGTCTCCCTCATCTCGGGCTTAGTCCCGCAGATGCTGCACCTCGGGTCCATGAGCTCCCCTGGCTCAAGGTAGCGACCGCACCCCTGATCGCACTCGTCCCCTCTCGCTGAGGCGCCGCAATGGGGGCAGGTCCCCCTCTGGTATCTGTCGGGGAGGAAACGATCGCATGTGGGGCAGTAGGGAAGCTTCAGGGCCTTCGCGTAGATATACTCGTTCTCCATGAGGGCCTCCGCAATCTGAATGGTACGGGCGTGGTTGAGGGGGTGGTCAGTGCTCCCATAGTTAGTGAAGTTCACTCCGATTTTGGGGAAGAACTCGACGAAGTGCTTGTGGTACTTCTCCATGATCTCTTGGGGAGTGGCTCCCTCCTCCTCGGCCTTAACCGTTATCGGCGTGCCGTGGGTGTCGGAACCACAGATAAAGATGACCTCCTGCCCCATCTTCCTGAGGAACCGGACGAAGATGTCCCCCGGCACGTAAGTTCTCAGATGCGCGATGTGGCAGGGTCCGTTCGCATAGGGGAGAGCGCACGTCACCAGGACGGGCCTATCCTTCGGGAACTTGTGTTCCCTTCCTTCCTTCTCGTTGAGTTCAGAACACCTCTGTGCTATCCTAGGTTCCATCTGAGCTACTTAAGGTTTTCAGATTACCCACTAGAGTGGATTCCTCATGATGAAGCTTTCTTAGAATCCTTAAAATTGCTGGGGGAGTCGCTCAAGGAGGCTGGTTTAGTAAAATCGACGTTTTATAGAAGAATTGGGCTTTCCGGGTTATTTTTTCCTGATTATGGAACATAATCTATTTTATTAATCAAGATCTGGGATTAATGGAACACTTTTCAACGAGGTGTTCCAGCATGTTCTTCTAATAAGACCCCTGTATCTATAGGTAACAGTGAGAACGCATGGATGAAGGTTTCATGTATCTTCTGCCGGATCGAAGGCTGGGGATAAAATCATCTCCCCACCAAGAATCATCCCACATGATTACCTCCATCGCCGAGAGACGAATAATGCGGATAATCTCCAATATCAGCGATCTCGACTGATTAATTGTAAGGTCTTCTTATTTCAAAGTAGGCCTCTTTAAAGAGCTCAGAACCTTACCGAGATATCGTCATGTTCTATGGGTACAGCTGCCTCCGGCCTTCCTGTAAGATCAGATGTTGTAGGTCTACCCCCGTTTTCTAGGTCCCATCTCCCCATGTTTAGCTTCAGGGTGAATATTGAACCTACGCCTATCTCTGATACCACCAAGATCTCCCCCTTGTGGGCGTCCATTATACGTTTGCAGACAGGGAGACCCAGACCGGTTCCCTTCGCCTTCGTGGTGACCAGGGGCTTGAATATCTCTCTCATAAGCTCCTCGGTCATCCCTTCCCCTGTGTCCATCATATCTATGTAGACGGCCCCATCACCAGTATGGCCTTTGATGAGAAGCCTCCCGCCGTCGGGCATGGCTTGGATAGCGTTCGTAATCAGATTGATGAAGACCCTCCTCATCATCGCAGGGTCGATCCATAGATCAGGGTAGCCCTCCTCGAACTCGATGGACGTTACGATGTTCAGAGGTATCCCCATCGTGGAGGTCACCTCCTCTAGGAGGTCCTGAATACACGTCTCCCTACAATCAAGAATCATAGGCCTCGCGTAGTGCTGCAGGTCCGTAATTATCTTGTTCATATACTTGCTTTGATCCTCAATCTTCCCTATCCATCTCCCTATCTCGTCCCCTGGAGGCGTTATATCTCCCTTCGACTCCTCTAGAACCCGCTTGAGGACGCTGATGGTACCTATTATAACCTGTAAGGGATTCCGAAGGTCGTGACCGACCATGGCCGCCGTCTCGCCTATCGTCGCCATCCTCTGGGCGTCGCGAAGCTCCCGAGTCTTCTCCTTGATTAGCTCCTCGAGACTCACGAGATAGGAAAGCTTGTCTATAGCTGAGGCGACGCTGAGGGCCAGTGTCTCCATTATCTTTATATCCTCCTCGTCGAAGGCGTCCAACTTGTTGCTCTCGACGTTTATGATCGCCACAACCCTGTCGTCGACCTTAACCGGGACACTCAGTTTTGAACGGCTCATCATGCTCTCTTGGGGGTACTCATGATGTTTCTCATCTATGCCGACATCCCTTACATATTCAGTCTTCCCTGAGTAGATGGCTTTCACGGAAACATCTGATTCTGACAGCGATACCTCTACATCCTTGCTCTCTTCGAGGCCCTCGTGAAGTAAGAATACGATTTGCCCTTTCTCAATTATGCCAAAACCACATCTCGTGAACCCGAGAGTCTGAACAACAGCCCTGAGGGTAAGCTGTGCGATCTCCTTCAGGCTGCGAGCATCGCTCAACAAAGTGGCATACTGGTAAAGAACCTCTAGGCGTGTCTGGTAGTTGACACGTTCGGAGATGCTTCTAGCAATCATGTGGATACCGACTATTCTATCGTCTTCGAGGATGGGAGAGGTGTTTAGCTCGAAGGGGACAATACCGTCCTCCTTGGCCCTCATCCAGACAGTGTAGGGAATCTGAGTCTTCTCACCGTCAAGCCAGCCGAGGATCCTGTTCAAAACCAGTTCTCGGGACTCCGGTATCAGGAAATCCTTCATATTCCTGCCTACCAGGTCATCGGGGACGTAGTCCGTGGAGAGCTCCATGGACTTACTAACGTATGTAAAATTACCTTCAAGATCGATGGTGAGCACCACATCGGCCGAGTTGTCGGCAAGGTTCCTGTACCGACTCTCTGACTCCTCAAGCTTCTCCTCCAGCTTCTTCCTCCTTGAAATGTCCCTTAGCACAAGGATGCGGTGAGTCTCCTTCTCAGGCCCCTCCCCCAGGTAGGAGATGTTTACGTCGAATACCCTCCTCTCACCATCCCTTTGGATGACGAGCTCCTTCCTTTCACTCAAATTTGTGAGTAAGGCCTTGGAGGATACCTTTTCGGATTTATTTTGCTTTGAATCTCCCTGGGATGGCTCTAACAACTCCTCCGCTGCGGGATTCCTGTAAAGAACCTGGTCATCTTGGCCTAGGAGCAGCACGGCGTCCTGCATGCTTTCGAGTACAACTTCTCGGGCTACGGGTATCACGTCTCTATTAATGATTCTATTCGGGCTGAGTATGGCGAGGCTTAGTACGGAGACGTTCAGTATGAGCGGGGTCAAGTCGAAGGGGAAAGATGTCAGCTTGAATACGTGAGCGATGTTGGTGACCGACGGCAAGATGAGGCAGATGAGCAATACAGTCACCCGCGTTCTATACAACATCCAAGATAAGAACAGGGTCCTGAAGAACAGGTAGGCCGATGCGAGTAAAAGCAAGTAGTTGTAAGCCAGCCCAACGATGTATGCACTCCCATACTCGATGTAAAGAGGGGCGAATGGATCCTCCGCTACAAGAGCGACATTAGTCCAGATCAGAGGGTGATACGGGTTTACGAGGCAGGTTGAGAGCATCGCCGCAACAGGTATGCTGAGAACGGCCTTCAGTTTATCCGGGATATTGTCGAACTCGAGCAACTGGTCTACATAGATGTAGAAAAGGATAGGCACGAGACAGCTTCCGGCGTATGCCACCTTGTGCCACAGGAGCTTAGAGGCGAAGTCGAGGCTTAGCAGTTCAAGGGAATACCCCATACTCCACAGGATCGTTATGAGCATGAATATGGACCCCATCTTGGTAACCCGTGTGTCCTGACTTAGCCAGACGTAAACCGCCATCACGACTACGACGCTCGAGGATAGAAACAGGAGCATGCTTAGTAGCGGGATCTGAGAGGCTAGTAGGACCAAGTGTAATCACATCAGACCCGTCGATGCTTGCTGATCTTGATGTTTGGACAAAGCTCTCTTGGCTGCCGAGTACAACGCATCGTCAGAGATAGGCTTCACGAGTATATCGAATATCTCGAAGTCGAGGGCTTCGATGGTTTCGAAGTCGGAGTAGCCGGTAACGAAGATTATTTTGATGTCTTTATCGAGTTTCTTCATCTCCTTGGCCAGCTCATGGCCTCGCATTTCGGGCATGATCATGTCGAGGAAAGCCACTTGGAATCTTTCACTCCTCATCTTTTCCAGAGCCTCTTGGCTGCTTTTAGCTGTCTCGACGCTGAAGCCTTCAAGATTCAGCATTAATTTGAATAGTTCTAAGATGGTCTCGTCGTCATCCACTAGCAGGATATCGCTACCTGGCATGTTCCGATGAGCGAGTAAAATAATAACTATATATAGAAAATGGAGGATAACTCTATTTTTATGTTAGTGAGAAGGTAAAAGCAATTTGAGGTAACATTCCCCGAGCACGGGTATTTACTACACTTCTTCATTAGTCTTTGGATCCTATTGGTTAGAATTTAGGGATATGTACTCCTTCTTGAATGATTTCATGAGCCTTTCCTTTTCCCTTTCAGGCAAGAATGAAGACTCTATAGCATTCAGGCTTATCTTGAAGAGTTCCTGTGGTGTGAACCCGAGCTCCTGATTTAACAGGACATACTCGTTGTTCATATTTGTGCCGAACATGGAGGGGTCATCACTGTTCACGGTCACCTTGATCCTCCTATCGAAGAACTCCCTTATGGGGTGCTCCCTAAGCGAGGCTACCACACCCGTCCTCAGGTTACTCACCGGGCAGGATTCTATCGTGATCCCTTGCTCCCTTATATGATCCATGAGCCGAAGGTCTTCTATGGCACTCACTCCGTGACCTATCCTCTCCACACCTAGGTACTTTATGGCGCCCCACACGCTTTCGGGTCCTGCTGCCTCGCCGGCGTGGGCAACCAGGTGAAGCCCCATCTCCCTCGCCCTTTCGTAGACATCCTCATAAGGCTCAGGGGGGAAGTCGCCCTCGCTTCCGCCGATATCCACGGCAACTATTTTGTCCCCCTTGACCTCAATCCAGTCAAGGACCTCCATGCCACACTCGGGGCCGTAGTTACGGACGAGATCAATCCGCAGGTCACACTCGATGTTGAAGTCCCTACCTGCGCGTCTTATCCCCCTGTTTATCGCGTTGAGCATGAGACCGTAGTCTAGCCCCTTTCGTACATGGTCGGGAGCTGAGAAGCTAGCCTCGACATATCTGACGTTGCATCGGGCGTCTTCCTCTAGCATCTCGTAGGTTAATCGCTCGAACTGGCTTTCCTCCCTTATTTGACTCACGACTGCGCTATAGACCTGGATGAAGTGGGGGAAGTCCCTATAAACAAAATACTCCTTAACATCCTCCAGACTTTGAAAAGGAGAATCCTCCCCACTCTCCTCAGCGAGCCAGAGGAGGGTCTCCGGACGGGTCGAGCCAACGATGTGGACGTGCTGCTCTGCCTTCGGGAGAGCCCTGATCAGCTCTACAAGTTCCATTAGAGAATAATCTCTATCAGGCTTAATTAGGGTTTTACGGCAATTTGACGGAGACCCGCTCTTCATAGTTACGATAGGTACTTAAAACATGTTTAATGATAGAAATTGTGGAGTTGATTAAGGAGAGTAATATCCCTATCATCCTTGCTGTCAGAACGACCATCGTCTTAGAGGCTGGGAGAGTTCTACGCCAGGTTCTACATGCTGGAAGATAAGAAGATGGCCTTCGTCGGAGAGGCCCTCGAGTCGATGGGGAGGGATATAAACGACTCAAAGTACGAGGTGGCCAACCTGCAGAACAGGGTCGGCTTCCCCATGTTCCTCGACTTCTCCGGTTACGACGCGCTCTACTCGAGTAATGATGGGTCATATCGATGACAGCGATTACGTCTCCACCATAATGGTGTACTCCTCCTACACCCCAACATGGAGGGAGGAAGTCATCGAGGCCCTCATCTGGAACTCGGAGTCGATCCAGGCCTACGGGGACCTGCTGGGGGACTACTCCAAGAGGTTCTACGATCTGACTGACGACTATCAGGCCCTCCAGGACAGCGTCGAGAACGTCACGTCCTCCTACAGCGTCGAGATATCGGAGCTAGAGTCCTGGCTTATGGATGCCCAATCCAGCATCAAGCTCTACGTCTACGCCATCGCGGCGCTGATCCTTATCGTTGCCATCATGTTCATGAGGACCCTCATCTGGTGAGAGTAAAGGCTCGTCGAAAGGATGAGGTTTCAGCCGGGCAACTTCTCTGGATAGGAGCCGCCCTCCATGCCGTAAGTCTCCCCGATGAAAAGGGCGAAAACGATCGTCATCAGGATCCCTGCTGCCAAGATCAAGGTTTGTGAGACGGCGTAGCTCCCAGTGACGTCGACGAGCATCCCGAATATGGGCGATACCAGGGATGACACCAAGGTCCCCGCCCCGTTTAAGAACCCGAGGCCAACTCCCGCCGTCTCCCGGGGCAGTATCTCCGGTACTATGGAGAAGAATAGCACCCATACCGATATGGTCAGGCCCAGGATGGCCGCCAGGATGGCGAAGACGGCGGTGGGGGTCCCCAAGGGGAGTACGAGGAAGATGCCTAGGATGACGGCGGATGCTGCAGAGAGCGCTACTAGAGGGGTCTTCCTGCTGCGGAGGCGGTCGGAGACGACGCCGACGAGGATGCAACCGGGTATCCCGGTTATCGTGGCGGCGCTCGATATCAGGCCCACGTCGATGTATGACAGGCCCCACCTGTCCGTGAGGAGCTGGGGCAGCCACATGAAGAAGACCCAGAACAGGCTCATGAGGATGTACCCTGCCAGGATTGGGCGCAGCCCCCTGTCCACGAGGACGTTCCTCAGAGAGCCCAGAACCGACCCGCCGCCCTGTCCATTCACTTTCCTCCCCTCGTCAGGGTGGTCCCTGAGAACCACGAAGTTCGCCATGAAGTTGGCCACCATGAGCCCAGCGCAGTAGACGAAGAGGATGCGCCAGCCTCCAAGGTACGCTGTTGCTAGGGGGAGTCCCATGTACGCGGCGAAGTTTCCTAGGCCGCTCGCTGCGCTGAGGACCCCTATCGCGCTCGCCCTCCTCTCTGTGGGGAACCATCCCGAGACGATCTTCACAGCGTTTATGTAGAAGACGCTTGAGCCGAGGCCAATCAGGAGCTGGGAGGCTAGGAGCATCCAGAATCCCCGGGAGAGGGAGAACAGGACTGTCCCGACTACCGTGAAGACCGTGAATCCGATGATCGTCCTCCTGGGGCCTAGTGTGTCGGAGAGCATGCCGCTGGGGACCTGCATCAGCGCATAGAGAAAGTAATATGAGGAGAAGAGGAGGCCGGCGACGCCGTAGGATAGACCGAGCTCCTCGATGAGCACAGGGCTGAGGGCCGAGGGGGACGACCTCAGGAAGTTCTCGGTAAAATAGGTGAGGCAGGTGGCTGCTAGAATCAAAAGCCCTTGACGCCCTCTTTTCCCCACGACAACCACCGGTTTTCGATCATCGTCGCGGCTACCTCGTCTTAAGGGTTTCCGAGCCTTCGCACCGGAAAAGGTTTAATCAAAATCGTCGAATGATAAATGTTGATCCCCCATGACTGAGAAGCCTTCTGCAGAGATTGCAGTCGTCGGTGGCACAGGCGTATACGATCCCGGCATCATCGAGGACGCGAGGGAGGTGAAGGTATATACACCCTACGGCGCTCCCTCTGATCTCGTCACCCTCGGGACCTACGGCGGGAGGAGGATCGCCTTCATCCCCCGCCACAGCAGGGGCCACCAGATCCCCCCCCATAAAATTAACAGCAGGGCTAACATCTGGGCCTTGAAGGAGCTAGGGGTGAAGCGTATCGTCGCCTCTTCAGCCGTCGGAAGCCTCCGGGATGATTACAAGCCTGGGGACTTTGTCATAACCGATCAGTTCATAGACAGGACCCGGAAGAGGCTGGACACATTCTACGAAGGCGGTCAGCTCTGCCATGTATCCTCCGCCGACCCCATCTGCCCTCAGCTCCATGACTTCTACGTCGAACACGCCCGGAAGCTTGGGCTTAGTGTCCACCCTGAGGGCACCTATGTTTGCATCGAGGGGCCAAGGTTCTCCACTAGGGCCGAGTCCCGACTCTACCGACAGTGGGGCGCTGACATCATAGGCATGACCCTCTACCCCGAATGCGTACTGGCCAGGGAGGCTGAGATCTGCTATGTCTCGGTGGCGATGGTGACCGACTACGACGTATGGGCGAAGAAGCCGGTTTCGACTCAGGAGGTTCTGGACACGCTGCAGAGGAACTCCAAGAACTTCAAGAGGCTCATCATGGAGTCGTTGCCCGATATACCGGAGGAAAGGACCTGCGGTTGCGGTGAAGCCCTCAGGTACGCCCTCCTGTAGTTGGCATTCTCCTCTGGAATCGGTGTCAATCATACATCACATTGATAAGGGAGGTCCGCCGGCAGGCTATTGTCCATGTAACACCTAGCGAGGTGAGTATCATGGTTGAAGCTTACGACATGAGGGCTGTCGCCCCGACGGTGTGCAGCATCCTCGGTGTAAGGCATCCGAGGAACTGTAAGGTTAAGCCCCTTTTAGAGGTCCTCGAGACCATGGGTTGCCAGAAGAGGCTGGCGGTGGTGGTCATCGACGCCTTCGGTGTGTCCACTTGGACCGCTGCGAGGATGGAGACTCCCACATTCAACGCCCTCGCCAACCGGCATCTCCTCCACCTGAGATCGGTGATGCCCACCATCACCCCCGTCAACTTCGCTACCATGGTGACCGGGGCGTCCCCTGAGGTCCACCTCATCAGCACTCGCGACGACGACCTCGCCTTGGAGACGGTCTTTGATGTCCTGAGGTGTTATGATAAGACCAGCGCCACAGCCGCAAGAGCCCTGAGCTCCTTGGGAATTCTCATCTCCCCCTTTGCCGACCAGGGAGGCTTAGCCGTGTCAAACACCGATGAAGAGGTCTGCTCCATAGCTGTAGACGCCTTGAAAGAGAGGGTTGACCTTCTATGGGTGCAGCTACTCGATGTAGACGACGCAGGCCACGAGCATGGCCCATTGAGCTCCCAGGGAATAGCGGCAGCGAAGAGAGCCGATGCCTATCTAAAGGAGATTGTCTCGGAGGCCTGTAAGCGAGGGTACGCACTCATCGTCTTAGCTGACCACGGGCAGCACACAATCACCGGGGACGACGGCAGGAAGGCGGGCACCCACGGGACCCGGATGGAGGAAGACGTCTATGTCCCCTTCATCTGGTGCGGTCCGGATGAGGCTGCACGAGCCATGGGCATCTCCTGATCCTCAGGCAGATAGAGTCAAAAGGGTATAAATCGATCTTGATGGTATGTCGGTCGCCGTAATCCTTCATGGTCCCATAGGCTGCGGGAAGACGATGACCTGTCATGGCCTCGTCGACAAGGCTCAGGAAGCCGGTTTTCCTGTTGGTGGTGTTATAACCAACCGTCACTTCGTCGAAGGGAAACTAATGGGCTACGACTGCGTTGACCTGAGCACAGGTGAATCCTTCCCCATAGCGAGGCTCAGTGATGAAGTAGAGGGCGCCGACTGGTTCGTCTATCGCAACCTAAAATTCTCATTCTCCCACTCCGGGTTCGACAGGGCGAACAACATCCTTACTGCGGCATCTGAATACTTAAAAAAACCTGGCCTCGTTTTTGTAGATGAGTTCGGTAGGCTTGAGAGGAAGGGGCTGGGCCTATTCTCCGGGGTGATGAAGGTTACAGATGCCCTGAGGGAAGGGGGAGTAGCCGTCTTCTCCTGCAGGACGGACCTAGCAGAGAACGTCACAAAGCTTCTCAGGGGCAAGGCGATGATGATCTACAGGCGGGAACCAGGCAATCTGGACAGCCTCTGGAACATCGTCGTCAAGAGGCTGGTGTAGAGCCTGAAGCATTGAAATACCCGTTTAGCCTCTGATCAACGAACCGAGGCCCCCTACACTTGAGCGACCCGAGGATAATTCAAAGGCTTAACGAGCTGCTCGACAGAGGAGAAGCAGCGGTTCTCTGCACCATAGTACACAAGGAGGGCTCAGGGCCCAGAGACGAAGGGGCGAAGATGCTCGTGGACCCACATGGGCACACCGTGGGCACAATCGGCGGAGGGGGGATAGAGAGGAGTCTCGTCGATGAGGCCCTAAAGGCCATGAAAGAGGGGCGCCCCAAGACCCTGACCTTCGCCATGGGCGTAGAGCCAAGGGGCGACGCGGTCGCAGTGGACTCAAAGTGCGGCGGAGAGGTGAGAATATTCTTGGACGTCATCAAACCTGACCCGAGGCTGATACTCGTGGGCTCAGGCCACATAGGCAAGCCCCTGGCGGACCTGGCGGTCGCTGTGGGGTTCGAGGTCTTATTGATAGACGACGCGTCGACGGCCACTAGGGAGAGGTTTCCAAGGGCGAAGGAGATACTGTCGGGGCCATTCAACGAGGAGCTGGAGAGGGTGGAGGTGAGGCCCTCAGACTTCGTGGCGGTCGTCCACGGGGAGACAGACTACGAGCTGGCGGCCCTCAGGAGCTTCCTACACCATAAGCCAGCCTACATAGGCCTCCTCGGCAGCAGGAACAAGGCGGCGGAGCATAAGAGGCAGCTGCGCGATGAGGGCTTCTCGGAGGAGGAGCTCGACACGATCAACGGGCCCATCGGCCTGGAAATCGGGGCTGTGACACCGGAGGAGATAGCCGTGAGCATAGTCGCCCAGCTCATAGAGACTAGGCGACGCGGCCCTCCTCGATGAGCCGCCTGATCCTCTCGTAGTCCTCCGGCGTGTCCATGTCCAGAGTGCACCAGAGGTCGCCCTCCACAAGACTGTGAGCCTCCTCATGTCCATCCACGACGTCTCTTAGGGTCTTGTCAAGGCCGAGTCCGAGGATCTCTGGGAAGAGAGCCCTCCTGAAGAGGACGGGGTGGCCCCTCCGTCCCTCGTGGACGGGGCTGACTATCAGGGCGTGAGGATCAGACCTCAACGTGTCCACCATCCTGCTGAGGAGTACCGGATCCAGCCCCACCTGATCCGCGAGCACCAGGAACGCGGCGTCGCCCTGGACCCTTCCTAAGCCAGCCTTGAACGAAACCGTCATCCCGTCCTCGTAGTCGGGGTTGATTACTGGGATGGCGCGGTGCGCCCCGACTCTGGCTGTCAGCTGCTCGGGCCTGTGGCCGAGGACTACGTAGATCTCGTCGACCATTGAAGAGTCAAGGGCGTCGAGGAGCCTGTCTATGACCTTCCGACCGGAGAACTCCAGCAGGAGCTTGTTCCTCCCCATCCGCTGGGACTTTCCCGCTGCAAGTACTACGGCGGCAGTCCTCAAACTTGAGCCCTTCTACTTCCTCAGCTTTCTTGCCGCAGCCTGCACGGCCCTGACGATGTTGACGTAGCCGGTGCACCTGCACATGTTGCCCTTGAGGTACTCCCTGATCTCCACTTCTGAGGGGTCCGGGTTCTCGTTGAGGAGGGCCCTGGCCGTCATGATGAACCCTGGTGTGCAGAAGCCGCACTGGATGGCTCCCTCCTCGATGAAGGCCTCCTGGATGGGGTCGAGTTCGTCGCCGTCGGCGAGTCCTTCGATGGTGTCGACGCGCCTCCCATCCGCCTCCACGGCCAGTATCATGCAGGAGAGGACGGCCTCACCGTCCATGTGGACCGTGCAGGCGCCGCACTCCCCGATGCCGCAGCCGTACTTGGCCCCCTTGAGGTAGAGCCCGTCCCTGAGCAGGTTGAGAAGTAGGGTGTTGGGCTCCACGTCGAATCGCCTCCTTTGCCCGTTCACTGTTACCTCTATGTTCATTTCGTCAGCCTCCTGGCCCCCCCAGCAGCCTCGGTCAGGGCCTCAAGGGCGAGGCCCTTGGAAGTCTTCCTCCGGTACTCGGGGGGCGCCCTCCTCCAGCGTTCACGGGGTTCTATGTGCTCCGAAACGATCTGCGCCGCTTCTTCCAGCGCCTCGTCGGTGAGCTTCTTCCCCTTCAGGGCCTCCTCGGACCTCCTCACCCTAAAGGGCGCCGGCGAACAGGCCCCGAGGGCTATCCTGCAGTCCGCAACCTTCTCGTCATCGAGTTTCAACGTGACGGCCACGTTCACCGTGGCGATGTCGAAGGTCGTCCATCCCACCTTGACGAACGCCGACCCCGTGCCTTCGGGAAGATGCGGTACGGTCAGCTCGTGCAACACCTCATTCGGGACCACGATCGTCTGCCCCCTGCCGTCGAAGAACTTCCCGATGGGGACTTCCCTTGTCCCTTCGACGCTGTCTACCCGGGCTATGGCATCCAGGACCATCAGGGCTGTGGCCATGTCAGCGCAGGGGCTCGCGTTGCACAGGTTCCCGCCTATCGTGCCCCTGTTCCTTATCTGGACCGAGCCTATCACCCGAGCAGCTTCCCCGAGTACGGGGAGCTTCTCGTTGATGAGGGGGGAAAGTTCGATCGTCCTGAGCTTTGTGAGTGCGCCTATCTTGAAGCCGTCCGACGTCTCCTTGATGCATGCAAGTTCAGGTATCACCTTCAGGTTGATCACGTGTTTGGGCTCTAGGATCCTCTGCTTGATCTTGGGTATCAGATCGGTGCCCCCGGCGAGTATCTGGGCCTCCTCCCCGTATTCCTCCAGTAGCCTGACCGCCTCTTCGAGGCTCTTCGGCGCGTGGTAGTCGAAGCGTATGGGGATAATGTGGCTGTTGAACCTGTTGATTTCCATCTCTAACCCCCCTTCTGCTCTAGCGCCTTCAGGATCTTGATCGGCGTGATCGGCAGCTCGTAGAAGCGGATGCCCAGGGCGTTCTGGATGGCGTTGGCCACGCTTCCAGCCACGGGGTTCAAGGCCCCCTCCCCTATGCCCTTGGCCCCGAAGGGCCCCGTCGGCTCGTATGTGTCTGCGAAGAAGACTGTTAGGTCGTTCAGGTCGAGGAGATCCTGGGTGGAGGGTATCTTGTAGTTGTTTATGAAGCCACGGTTCTTTAGGTCCCCGTCGAGGGGGTCGTAGGGGGTGTCCTCGAGGGTTGTCATGCTCCACCCCATGGCCAGCCCGCCGTGGATCTGGCCGGCTGCGAGGTCGGGGTTTATGACGGTGCCGATGTCGGCCCCCGCTATCACCCTTTCGAGCCTCACCTTCCCCGTCCAGGTGTCCACCTCGACCTCGACGAAGTATCCGGTGAAGTGGGGCGGGCAGCTGGGCTGCCTGTAGCTGTCGACCGAGGCGATCATGCCCCAGTTCTTGTGCCGGGCGGTTGTGGCGATCTCCTCGTAGGTCACGGACCTGTCCTCGATGCCCTCCGCCGTGACGACGCCCTGCCCCCTTTCCTCGTCGCAGTAGATCTTGAGGGCGTGAGGGTAGGCGTCCAGCATCCTGGCGGCGTACTCCCTGATCTTCTCCTCCACCTGCTTTGCGACCTTGAGGGCCGCTCCTCCGCCGCTGTACACGCCCCTGGAGGCGTGGGTGCAGACGTCGTAGATGGTGGTGCTCGTGTCAGCGCTGATAATGTTCACCTTCTCCAGGGGCACGAAGAGCTCCTCGGCGATGATCTTGGCGTGGGCCTCGAGGGTGCCGCAGCCGTGGTCCATGAGGGCCGTGACGTAGTCGAGGGTGCCGTCCTCGTTGAGCTTGAGGGAGGCGCCGCCGAAGTCGACTATGCTGCTGGGCACGGGGGCCCCCGCGCTGCTGGTGTGGTATCCCCTACCCATCCCTATGCCCCTCCTGTATCTCCCGGTCTGCTCCTCGGGCTTCGGGCGGTTGTACCAGTCTATCATCTCCGCCCCCCTCTGCAGTATCTCCTCGACCCCGCAGCTCTGGATGATGGACTTGACGGTGGGTCCCTGCCCCCAGAAGAGGTCGCCTTCACCGATGTAGTTCTTGAGCCTGAAGTCGAGGGAGTCTATGCCGAGCTTCTCCGCCAGCTCGTCCATCAGGGTCTCGACGGCCCAGGTTATCTGGGGGTTACCGTAGCCCCTGAAGGCGCAGCTGGGCACCTTGTTGGTGTAGACCGCCTTCCCGACGTAGCTCTTCGCCGGGAGCTTGTACAGGCTCACCCACCAGCCGACGACGCACCCCAGGAGGGGGTACGCCTGTATCTGGTGGGCTCCGATGTCGAGGACGGCGTCTAGGTGCCCCGCGGTCAACGTGCCGTCCTCCTTGGCGCCGAGCCTGAGCTTGAAAACCATCTGGTAGGAGCAGTGGTCGTGGTGGTCCTCCTCCCTCGTGTAGGAGAGCCGCACCGGGCGCCGGCTCTTGAGGGCGAGAGCGACGGCTATGGGGACCGGGGGGTTCACGTGTATGCTCGAGCCAAAGCTCCCGCCCAGGGCCACCTTCACGACCCGGATCTTCCCCACGGGGATGCCGAATATGTCGTGGATCAGGAGCCTCGAGTTGTGGATCGTCTGGGTCGTGCTCCAGATCGTGACGCCCCCGTCCGGCTCGGGCCTCACAACGGCCGTCTTGGTCTCCAGCTGGTTGTGGTACCTCCTGTTCGTCCTGTAGGTGCGCTCGATGATGACGTCCGCCTCCCTGAACCCCTCCTCGACGTCCCCCTCCGTTATCTCCAGTGTACAGCCGATGTTTTTCTCTACCTTCAGGACCTCGTCCTCCAGCTCGATCTCCTCGTGGATGAGATCCTTCATCCCCATGGAGTCCTCGGCGTCGAAGGCGGCTTCCAGGCGCTCGTACTCCACCTCTATCGACTCGAGGGCCCTCTGGGCCAGCTCCTCGGTCTCCGCCGCAACCGCCGCTATGGGCTCCCCCACATACTTGGGTTTCCCTGTGAGGACCAGCCAGTCCTTGTAGGTGGCCGACGGGACGCTCACCAGCCTTGGGCAGTACCTGACCTGGGGGATCTCCTTGAACGTGACCACCGTGGCCCCAAGCTCCTCGGCCCCCAAGACGTCGATGGACTTCACCCTGGCGTGGGGGTAGGGGCTCTTCAGCACGCGGGCGTGGAGCATGGTCGGCAGCGAGAAATCCGATGCGAACACCTCCCTGCCGGTCGCCTTGGCGACGCCGTCCTTCCTGTTCGTCTTCTTACCCAGAACCCTAAAGTCCCTATGAACCGTCTCCCATCACCGATCTCTAACTATGATTTTCTGTAATTATCTTGGCCTCCGCTATTAAATATTGAGAACCCGATCCGCCAGTTGCTCCTAACGGGGGTTTTCACTCCCCGACGACGGTGACCTCGACCCTCCTCCGCCTGGGCCGCGTCTCGGCCTCGACCCAGTAGAGGCTCTGCCAGGTCCCGAGCCCCAGGCGCCCCCCGCGTACGGGCACCACCCTGCTGGGGGTGAGGAGCATCGAGCGGAGGTGGGCGTGGGCGTTCACGGGGTGGCGGTAGCTGCCTTCCGCCGGTAGGGTCCTCCTCAGGAATCCCTTTAGGTCCTCGATGAGGGCGCTGTCGTACTCGTTCAGCACGATCACGCCCGTGGAGTGGCCCGCGTAGACGACGGCCAGGCCCTCCTGGACTCCCGAATTCCTCACCGACTCCTCCACCTTCGCCGTCAGGTCCACGACGTCGAACTCTCCCTGGGTCTCGAAATCGAAGTGCGAGCTGTAGACCACCATCTTATGTTACCTCTTAGGAATGTAGCCCGGCACGGCTTTTATGGTTTCGAGGAGTCTCTGGTCAGCGGCGTTCGGGGGGTTTAGAAAGGTTAAAAGGGTTCCCGGCCGATTATTCAGGGACCCTGGGGATGGACCACGCGGACGAGGAGCTTGAGAGGCTGAAAAGGAGGAGGCTCCTGGAGCTCCAGAGGAGGCTTCTGGCCGACAAGCAGGGGCCCAAAAGGGAAGAGGAGAAGCGGGAGCCGAGCCGGGATGACGTCCTCAACGGCTACTTCGTCGGCAGGGCGTGGGAGGTCCTGAGGGCCGCGAGGGCCCAGTTCCCAACAGTGATGCCTAGGGTCGAGGAGGCCTTGGCCGAGGCGATAAGGGCGGGGAGGGTCGAGCAGGGGATCGACGGGGAGAGCCTGTTCCAGTTCCTCAGGCAGATCGGCCTCCCGGTGAGGCTGCAGACCTCCATCAGGTACAAGGAGCACGGGGAGCTCAAGACGATAGGGCAGAGGCTTAGGGAGAAACAGTAGTCGCTCTCATCAGGTGAGAGCAATCTCATGGTTCCGACCTTCGAATCTAGGTTTTTAAGCCGCCGAAACACAGATCTACTCGATTTTTCCTTCTCCGAAATATTGTGAAAAAGGTGAATTTGATAAGATCTATAGCGTCACTAAGTCTATTGCCACGTTGCCTATACCAAGGTCCTCCAGTGTGGAGGGGAGGGGGACCCCGGTCTCTGGGTCCCAGCCCATGAGGTTGTAGTAGTTCCTGAGCATCTCGTCCCAGTGGGGCATTATGCTTACGCCTTCGGTGGGTCCGTCTACGGGGGTCGAGCCGTACCTTGCTGATGGTCGGTCGAGCTCCTTTTCGATGCCGGCCCTCAAGTTGAAGGCCCGCATTAGGTTCACCGCCCTCCGCCCAGCCCTGTGCCCCTCCTCTGCGGTGAAGCCCCAGCCCGTCGCCGCGGAGACGGCTTCAGCCAGGAGCTTCGCGTTCATCCTGGTGTTGAACCTGCAGGTCCCCATCGAGTCTTCGAACTGCATTAGTCCCTTCGTCTGGGCGACCTCTGTTGAGACCTGGATTGGGTTCGCTGGCCCCTGGACCTCAGGGCTCATGACGCTCATGTGGGTCTCGATGGTCCCCGTGTTCGAGACGCAGGTGTCGAACATCTCAGCCCACCGGGTCCTGTGGTCGTGCCCCCGGGGGCTGTTCCCCTTCATCGTGTAGATCGCGGCTTTTGCGGCCTCGCCGCCGATCTTCTCCGATGCCCTCTTGATGCCCTCGGCCAAGAGATCACCGAATCCCCTCCGTTCGGCTGTCATCCTCAGAAGCTCCTCAACGGCCCCAACGTCTCCCCACCCGACCTCGAGGCCGCCGGTGTCCTCGGATGTGATCAGCCCCTTCTCGAAGCACTCCATAACCCAGGCGACGAGCCAGCTGGCCTCGTTGTTTTCGAATCCGAGCCTGTCGGTGAGCCCGGAGAGCATCATCGCGGCCTCAACGTCGTCTTGGCCGATGACAGGGCCCCAGGCGGCCATCTGCTCGTACTCGGGCTCCTCGACAATGCCGGCGTACGGTCCATCAGGGATCTGGAACATGGCGCAGTGAAGGAGCCTGCACCCCCAACAGGGGCCTCTCTCTATCTGGTAGTGCTCCCGGATGTACGGCTCGGAGAAGGTGTCGAGCCTCTCAGGTGGGATGTCCCAGACGTTGGTGGTGTAGTTCCTTATCGGCAGGGCGCCCCGCCCAGACTTGTAGCTGGTCTCCACGCCCCCGATGGTCCCCCTGAAGTACTCTACGTCCTCGTGCATCCTCTGGGCGACCCCGCGAAGCCTCTCCGGGTCGTGGACCTCTATTCGCCTCTTGCCAGGGAAAGCGATGATCGCCTTGAGCCTCTTGGAACCGAGGACGGCGCCTGGCCCATTGTGGGACGCCGAGTGGCCATAGTCTACGAAGACTCCCGCCCACCGGACCATGTTCTCACCAGCCGGCCCGATGGACAGCACGCTAGCCTCACGCCCCTTCACCCCGTGCTCCTTCTTCAGGGCGTCTGCGATCTCATAGGTGTCGAGGCCGGTGAACTTCTGGGCTTCCCTCAGCTCCGCAGAGCCGTCCTTCAGGACCAGGTACTTCCACTCGTCCGAGGCGCCGCGAACTATGACCCCGTCGTAGCCGGAGAACTTCATGTAGGCGCCGAAGAGGCCGTTCGCCTGGACCGAGGTCGCCCCTCCCGTCAGGGCACCCTTTGTGACGACCGATATCGTCCCTGAGCCGCCGACGCTAGTTCCGCCGAGGGGGCCGCTCGCTATGGTCGCCCTGTTGACCGGGTCCGACCAGTCCGCGACCGGCGGTACCTCCTCGTACAGTATCTTCGAGCCGATCCCCGTACCGCCGAGGTACATCCTCAGGGTGACCTCGTCGAAGACCCTGTCCTCGAGACTTCCCTCGGTCAGGTCGACGCTAAGATACTTCCCCGCGAACCCCTTGACCCTAGACATGGAATCAAGAAGTCAAGGATCCGCCTATACTAATATCTTCTCTCTGGTGTCGCGAAGCTCCCTTCAAAGAAAATGGATTATTGTGAAAGTATCAGTGTTTTGCCAGTTCTTCGTATGAGACCGAGGGCTCGCTGTTGTACTTGAAGCCACCTGGAGGAAGCCATGTCCCGAACTTCTCGACGCCCTTTGCTAAGTAATACCCCGACGGATGCTCGGGGCTAAACCTCGGATAGCAGAACGCCGCCTCGTCCTCTGAGACGGGGGGCACCTCAAGCTCGTAGTCCTTGGAACCGGAGCCCAAATGTGAGCAAGTGTTTATGGTCACCCACTGGCTCATCCCGACTATGCCTGTGAACTTCTCCGAGCCTTCCCCCATCACCTCCTTCTCCTCTGCCATGGAGCCCGGGATGCCCGGGGCCTTGTCGGCCATGTCGAGGGCGGCTACGTCGATCGCTACCATGTCCCGGGAGGCGAGGACGCCGAGGTTAGGGATGACGGGCCGGTCGGCTCCGGGGGCGCAGTCGCAGTAGGGGGCGATATCTATGGCGTAAGTGAGGAAGCCGACGTTCTTCTTCCCCACATGGCGGAGGTAGCCGGTGGAGGCGTCCCCCATCGCGATGAGGAACCACCTCCTCCAGTCCTCGTACCTCTCCTTTCCCCAGACATCGCAGCGGAAGAAGGGGCGCTGGTGGCCGAAGCAGCCGATGCAGGCGTCCCTATCCCACTCCATGTGGTCTTCTTTTATCCTGATGGCGCCGACCGGGCAGATGTTGTCGCAGACCGTCGCGTCTGGGCACTCCCTGCCGGCGCAATTCTCGCTGTGGAAGCTCCACTGGTTCATCCCGACCTCGGGGTGGGTTGTGAGGTGAACATTCAGCTTCCCCCGTTTCGAGCTGCAGCCGATGGCGACGTTCTTGATGCCCCCGCCGTAGACGCCGCTACCGTGCCCCTTGAAGTGGCTGACGACGATCATGGCGTCTGCGTCCGCGATCCCCCTCGCGAGGTAGCCCTCCTTGAGGATGAGGCCGTCGGGGATCTCGACCCGGACATCCTCTGTGCCGTAGGCGCCGTCAGAGATAATTATCGGGCAGCCCATCGACTCGGCGGTGAAGCCATTGGCCGCCGCCGTCTCCAAGTGGAACTGAGCGGTGCTCCTTGAGCCATAGTGGTAGTAAGGTGCGGTGGTCGTGTCCGTGACGAAGGGGATTCCCCCGTGCTCCTTCACCTTGTCGATCACGGCCCTGACGAGTATGGGGCGCAGGTACGCCGTGTTGTACCACTCCCCCATGTGGCACTTGACCGCGACCGAGTCCCCCGGCCCGAAGCAGTCCCCCAGGCCGGCGTGGTCGAAGAGTTGCTGGGCCTTCGCCGGGAGGCTGCTGGTGAGGCCGGTGTACCGGTCGTCCATGAAATACACCTTGCTGGGCATGAGCTCATTCCTCACAGAAACTCTTACGCTGGATCTGGGCGAAGTTGTATATAACAATCAGGCTTGCCTGGACCGGTGCTTCCTGCGGGGTCGTGCGGGCTACGTCACGACCATGCTCCGCCTTCGGGTCTCCTCGTTCAGCCTCCCGGCCTGGCGCTCAACGCCCGCCGTTGCCGACTCCACGCCGTCGAGGCCGAACCCCGACTCCACAACTCTCAGGAGCTCCATGGAGGCCGACTCGAAGTCGGCGAGCATCTCCTTCCCGACCTTTGTCCTCAGCCAGATCTTACTCTCGTTCTCGACCAGGGCGTTCCGGGAGAACTGAAGCCTGGTCACGAGGTCCTTCAGCGCCTTGTCCGAGGCGCCGCCAACCGGCCTCGTCCTAAGGATCTCGATGGCCATGCTCAGGGTGTCCCTGGCCACGTAAAGGCTCTCCACCACACCTCCTCACCTCAGCCCCAGCTCTTCGCCCAACACCCTTAACATTTCCAGCAGATCATTAAAGGTTGTCCTCTGGTAGCCGAGGAACCCGCCCCGGTCCGTGTCGTACCAGTCCGTTGCCGTGTACTCATCGGAGAAGATGGGCTCCACCTCGACTCCCAGAGCCTCATAGAACCTCGCGACGTACTTTTCTCCGGTCATCTGCCAGGAGGGGCCCCCTGCGATGTTGTACGTTTCACCCCTTGAACCCTGGTCTTCGAGGGCGGAGAGCACGGCCCAGGCGGCGTCGGCGACGATAACGAACTCGACGCGCTGATCGGCACGATAAGGTATGGTCTCGGGGAGTTCGACGACGTCGGCGACGGCGATGGGGGCTATGCGCAGTACCGTGTGGGGGATCCCGGAGTCCTTGATGAGGCGCTCCGACTCGATCTTGCTTTCTGAGTATTTGTTGTGAACTCGAAGGATATGGTCTTCGCTGATCGGCGGCTCCTCATGGGCGGTGATCCCGTAGGTCGAGACTGAGGAGGCGAAGACGATGGGTTTTCCCCTACTTCGCCGCAACGATTCTGTGATGGTGCGAGTGCCCTCGACGTTCACCATCATGGTCAGCTCGCGATTCGCTTCGCTCGCGGGCGGGAGGATGGCGGCGAGGTGGATGACGCCGTCCACCCCTCGACAGGCCTCCTCCACATTCTCGGCGTCGGTGACGTCGCCTCTGAACGCTTCTACTCCCGGGATCTCGCTGACGTTCTCCCAGCGGGCCTGAGGGAGGTCAAAGGCCACGATATCGTGCCCCCTCTCAGCGCCGAGTCTGACGACCTCGCTGCCCAGACGCCCGGCCCCGCCCGTCACGAGAAACCTCATCTTTGGAACCATCCTCCCACACAGGAAATTGGCCTAGAATCCTCCGGCTCTCCCCAGTCGCCTCGGGTCCGCGACCCCTCCCAGCAATCCGGTATCTCTGTCCCGCCAGACCAGCTGCATCGACCCCATGCGCCAGTTGTACTTCCCGAGGGGTCTGACGAGGACGCCCATCTTTGCGAGGTCCCTGACCACCGACTCTGGTATCCTGCTCTCCATCTCCAATGTCCCATCCTCTCCCAGCGGCCAGAATCTGGGCGCGTCCACCGCGGGGTAGGGCTCCATCCCGAACTCGAGGATGTTGAGGAGGGCCTGAGGGACGGTGAAGATGCAGTCTCCGGGCGAGCCGATGGCGAGC
>Ga0209427_10001992_pt1 | contig 23818 bp, 26 predicted proteins | sample DeeMarSWOR136_30_FD_187465 | JGI IMG/M metagenome (GOLD analysis project Ga0209427, IMG submission 187465) | Marine sediment microbial communities from White Oak River estuary, North Carolina - WOR-1-36_30 (SPAdes) (version 2) | ecosystem: Environmental > Aquatic > Marine > Intertidal zone >...
GGGCATGCTCGGCGTAGGGGCCGGGTGGTACAGGCAGGAGAGCCTCGGGATGGGCATACCCTTCCCGCGGTCTCGCAGGGAGCTCATGGGGCGCCTAGAGGAGACCCTCCAGGTAGCACACCACATGTGGAGGGACGACAGGTCGACCTACGAGGGCAGGTACTACAGGCTGGAGGAGCCCATATGCAGCCCCCAGCCCATAAGCAAGCCCCACCCCTACATAATGATAGGCGGCTCGGGCGAGAGGAAGACCCTCCGCTACGTGGCGAAGTACGGCGACGCATGCAACCTCCACCTGGGCGCACACCCCAAGCTCAAGGGATACCCTCCTGTTGCCTACTACATCTACAGCAGCCGCTTCGAGCGCCTCGGCCACAAGCTGGATGTGCTCAGACGGCACTGCGAGAGCGTGGGGCGGGACTACGACGAGATCGATAAGTCGGTGCTCAGCCCCATGGATGTCTCGCCGGGGGCGTTGACGCCGGGCGAGGTGGTCGGGATGTGCAGGGAGCTCGCTGGGATGGGCTTCAACTACGTGGTGTTCAACATGCCCAACGACCACGAGAAAACGCCCATCGAGGCGATCGGTGAAGAGGTCATCCCCGAGGTAAGGGACATGTGAGGCCGTTAGATGAGCAGTGAAGCCGAACCCGAGAACAAGGGCCTGACCCTTCCGACGCTCATAGTCTCCATCTCCTCCATCGACCCGCCGGGGCTCATCATAAGCATGAGCCTCATCGAGATCGCCACAGGCTTCGGCGTCAGCGTCGGCCTCGCGGGCCAGATCAGGTCCATCGGCTCCGTGCTCGCCATAGCCGTTGCCCTCGCCATGGGCGTCCTCAGCGTCCGGTACAGCTACAAGACCCTGCTCCTCGCCGGTCTGCTCGTCAACCTCGTATCGGTCCTGTGCTGCGGCTTCGCCCCCACGTTCAGCCTGCTCCTCGTCTGCTTCTCCGCGGTGGGACTCGTCACCTCCCTCGTGACGCCCATGGTGTTCTCGTACATCGGCGAGATCTACGCCGAGGATAGGCGCCCTCAGGTGGTGGGGACCGTGACGTCGGTGCGGACGGTCTCCTACCTCGTGATGGTCCAGCTCATCGGGGTCGTGGTCTCGGGCTGGGGCTGGAGGCAGGCGTTCCTGTTCCTCGTAGCCCCCCTGACCGCCCTGGGGCTCCTCCTCTCCCAGAGGGTTCTGCCCAGCATACGCAGCGGGTCAGCAGCGAGCGAGTCACACGTCCTTGAGGGCTACAGGGGCGTGTTTGCTTCGCGATCCGCGTTGGCGTGCCTCCTCGGCAACCTACTGGCGGGAGGCGCGTGGGTGGGAGGCGTCGTCGCGTACTCGGTCACCTACCTTCGGGAAGACTTCGCGCTTCCCCTCCCCGAGGCTTCCAGGATATTCTCGCTTCTCGTGGTTTGTGTTCTTGTGGGCAACTACGCAGGGGGGCTGCTGGCGAGGCGGCTCGGTGGCAAGAGGGTCATTGTAGCCAGCTCTCTGCTCACCGGCGCGCTCATCGTAGGCTACATGAACTCACCAAGCCTCGCGTTGACCGTGGTCCTCAGCGCCGCCATGAGCGTCGCGGCGGGGGTGATCCTGACCTGCGCCAACACCCTGCTCCTAGTCCAGGTCCCACGGTACAGGGGCACCGTCACGTCGCTGAACTCGGCGGCTACCCAGCTGGGTCTGGCGCTTGGAGCGTCGCTGGGCGGCATCATACTTGACTTGTCCGGCTGGGGCGTCATGGGTTTGGTCTACGGCGGGATGCACGTCGCCGCGGCGTTGATCTACCTCGCAGGCGTCAAGGATAGAGAGATGCCCTAGTCGGGGCTTAGAAAGTTTGGAGCCTCGGGCGGGAATTGAACCCGCGACCAACAGCTTACAAGGCTGCCGCTCTACCACTGAGCTACCAAGGCACGCACCATGTAAACCCGGAGACGCCAAATAAATTTTTGTCTAGCGCAGTAATCAGAAGATGTGAAGGGCTAGAGCACAGTGACGAGCAAGCACCCGATGAGCAATTTCACTGCACAAATATACGTAGTACTGTTACTCGCGTCCACACTATGCTCTCCCCCGGCGGCAATGGGTCGAGCCTTGGACGACGCCGTGAACGTCGTCGATGTCGGGGGCGTCCCGGCGGTGTTCGTCAACAGCAGCATGTACAGCCCCGAGGCAGCCGAGGAGATCAGGATGTGGGTCGACGGCGGGGCCCCGGTGGTCTTCTACGGGGACCAGCCTGAGCGACTCCTAGACGTCTACATGCCCCGGATGTACGTGGGAGGCTCGTCAAGCGGGGGTTCGAGGCTGGTCGCGCTCGGCGTCATCGCCGCCACGGGGAACAGGTCCAGTGATTCTGTGCTCAGGGTGTTCGGCAGGTCGTTCACGGAGGACGCGCTGGAACACGCCTACGACTGGGTGGAAGACAGCCAGAGAGAGACCGTCGAAGCCAGCCTGCACGGAGGGTACAAGCCGGTGGGGACGCTAAGAGAGGTGGATAGGCACGAGCCCTACGGCGTCCTCGAGTCCACCTTATGGCTGGTGCGTGTGCTGGGCGACGGCTCAGAGACGTACGACTGGTACGACGTAACGGTGAGCCAGACAGTGTCGCCGGGTATCCATCTGGGGGGCTCGGGCTGGGGCTGGGGATGGCTGGAGTACGTGATGAACGGCTCCGCGCCCGGCGCCGACGTCTACCTGACGGACTACGATCAGCCGCCCGCGGGGGAGAGGCCCGTCGGGCTCTTCAGCTTCCTCTGGAGGATACTGACGTTCAGGTGGGACGAGGCCTTCCCGTGGCTCAGGGAGGAACCGGTCGTCCAGGGGCTCGACATGAGCGACTTCAGCGGGGAGCTGTTCATGGCGAGGTACGAGAACATGGGCGACGCCGGCTCACGGTTCACGGTCCGCCACCACTACGTGCTACGCGTGGGGGAGGGCCAGGCGCCCACGTTCTGGCATCAGACCCAGATCAAGTACGTCAAGGGCGCCGCTTTCAACGTGGAGAGGCACATAACGCCCCCGATCCTCGACGGCCTGGTTACGGTGAACCCGTAGCCTGTGATCCCGCCGACTCGATTCACAGAGAATTTGTCTGAGGCTGTGTCTGGGCTAGAACCTCTTACCAGTCTCCCTGGCTTCCGCCAATAGGCTCGCGTTGTCCTCCACCGGCCTCTTGTGGCTGCCGTAGCCCTTCAGGGAGCCTATCACCTGCATCCTCCAGTAGTTCTTCATCCTGCCGTTCATCCACTCCAGCACCTCGTCGTACGCGTTCGGGTGGTCCCAGCCGCAGGTGATGACGTTGACGCACTTCACGCCCTCCGGGAAAAGCCTCCTGTACTCGGCGCCGTGGCTCATGCTGTAGTAGTATAGGCGGTCGATGAACAGCTTGGTGCGGCTGCTGACGTGGTCGTAGTAGATGGGTGTCCCTATGACTATCCCGCCCATGGACTCCAGGTGACGCATCAGCGACACGAAGTCGTCTTCAGGGTAGACGTAGCCGCCTTCACCGTACTCGAGGGGCCTGATCTCCATGTCGCCCAGGTAGAATATGTGGGTCTCGTTGCCCGCCTCCCTCGCGCCGGCGAGGACCTCCTCGACGAGCCTCGCCGTGTGCCCGTCGCGGCGAGGGCTACCCACTACGCCGATGACTTTCATACGGAATATGGAACCGGAGTTGGTTAAGAAGCTTATTCAAGCCAAGAAACGGCGCCCGGGATGTCGTCAAGCAGCTCCTCGTGGCCGTGCCACCTCTGGTTGCTCTTAAGGGTCTTCAGCAGGCAGCCGGCGAGCCAAACCTTCACCGGGGTCTTCTTCCCCAGGGTGTCTGCAGTCTTCTCGGCGATGGCCCTGGCCTCCGTCTCGTCGACGTAGGATGCGTCGATGCCTCCCCAAGGGTTTACTGGCGGATGGTCCGCCAGCCAAGAGTTCACCGCGTCGCAGTACGCTAGAACGTACTCCTCGCTGAACCTGCGGAAAAGCTTCCCCGCCTCCTCTGCATCCATCCCCGAGACGCTGATGAGGGCCGCGTCGGTCTGTTGAGAGAAGCAGCACGGCCCAGCCCCCTGCACGCAGCGGAAACAGTTGAAAGGCCGTGCCGTCGGCGGCGCGTCTCCGTACACTCGATGAACCAGAGCACCGCAAAGCTCTCTGAAGGACTTGGCCTCGGGCTCCCCGCGGGAGAGGACGTCGGCCAGCCATGACACGGTCCCCTTTTCGTCCGGCCCTATCTGCCCCACCAGCAACGAGTACCTCTTCTCCAGGGGGCTCACTGGTTCTCCCCCCTTCACCACCCTCCTCAGGGCCCTTGAGGCGTTGAAGGCGACGCCCCGTCCCTGCTCCGCCCTCAGCTCATCGGTTTGCACGTCGAGCCTCCTAAGCAGCCCCCTCCCCTCGCAGCCCACGCTGCCGGCGTCGAGGATCCTCCCCGCGTCTACGCTTCCCATGATCTTGTCTATGCTGCCGGGGAAGAGGGGGTGGTACCTGCAGAGCTCAGCCATGTGCGCCCTCACGAGCCGCTGATCGTCGCTGAGGGCCGGGAGAGTGATCTGGAGCTTGTTGAGTCTCTGCACCTCGCCGTCCCAGCTGGCCGGGTCGTCGCTGAGAGAGACGTTGAACCAGAGGCCCCAGCAACCCCCGTCGCTCCCGGGGGAGACCACGGCGGCCCCGTCTTCCTCGGAGAGAACCATCTCGAAGCCCGGGGGGACATGCGTGTAGTCCATGAGTCTAGGCAACGAGGTTCACAGAGATATTGCGGGTTGTGCTTAAGATGTTTCTCAGCCCAGCATACCTTATATTGGGAACCACGATGTTTGCCTTGAGTCATGTTGAAGAGGTACGACGTCGAGGGAAGCTGGCCGGCCCTGGTGACTCCGTTCACGGGGCGAGACGAGGTCGACTACGAGGCGCTGCGGCGGCTCGTCGGGTTCCACGCCGAGAACCACAGCGCGGGGGTGCTGTTGCTGGGGTCCACGGGGGAAGCCATAATGCTCACGGCCGATGAGCGGAAGAAGATCATCGACACCGTCCTCGACGTGGCGGACGGCAAGACGCCCGTAATGGTCGGCGTCGCGGCTGTCACAACGAGGCAGACCATAGAGAACGCCAGATACGCGAAGGCTGCCGGGGCAGCCGCCGGCCTCATAGTTCAGCCGCCGTACATCAAGCCGTCTCAGGGCGCACTCTACCGCTACTTCAAGGACGTCGCAGACGCCGTGGACATGCCCTTTGTCATCTACAACAACCCGGAGCGGTGCGGGGTCAACGTCGAGCCCGAGACCATCGCCAGGCTCGCGCAGCACCAGAACATCGTCGCCGTCAAGGAGGCCGGCCCCAACCCGTACGGCGTCATGAGGACAGTAGAGCTCACACGGGGCGAGTTCAACGTGCTCTGCTGCGACTGCCCCTTCTATGCGCTGATACCCGTCGTCATGAGTTCAGGCGGTAAAGGCACCAGTAACGTCACGGGAAGCCTGTGCCCGAGGGAGATTGCCAAGATAAGCAAGCCCTGGGAGAGCTACGGGGAAGCCGAGACCATGAGGGAGTACCTCTACAGGTACCTGCCGCTCATGAGGATGATGTACAGCGAGTCCAACCCGGTTCCCCTCAAATGGGCGCTGAACCAGGTGGGGGCGGACGTGGGGAGGCCCCGTAGACCATTGCAGGAGCTGGGGGAGGCGAACCAGCGCGCCATGCGTCAGACCATGCAGCGCCTCGGGATACTGGACGAGGACAGCTACCAGAGAATGTATTTCTCCAAGAAGTAACGCCTTATATCCGATACAAAAAACCATGCAGCGGAGGACCAGGCGTGTATTCACGTGAATGCAGGGACGACCGCGACTTCGAGGAGATAAGACGGCTCCTCATCGAAAGCTACGCCTTGAACCAGAGGTTTCACAACTGGTGGCTGGAACGCATCGAGGGACAAAGGTACCACAGGCCCGTGAAAGGCGACTCAGGCGACTGGAGAACAGGGATACGGCTATGGTTCACCGACGAGGACAAGCTGGTGGGCGTGGTGAACCCTGAGGGAGAAGGCGTAGCGTTCATACAGATCCATCCAAGCCACAGGCACATCGAGCCCATGATGGTGGAGTGGTCAGAGCGTGACATCGCCCACGCCGGCGACGACGGAGTCAAGAGGCTCAGCTTCTGGGTGTACGACTACGACGAGAAACGCCAACGGCTACTTGAGTCAAGGGGGTACACGAAGACAGGCAGGTATGGACACACTCGCAGGAGAAGCCTCAAGGCCCCGGTCCCAGAGGCTCCCATCCCTGAAGGATACAGCCTGAGGCCCCTCACGGAGGAGGACTCTGGGCTCGTCGCCGACTCCATCAACCTGATCTTCGGGAGGGACTTCCACACGGAGGAGGCTTGCCGAAACATGTACAACGCCCCAACCTTCCCAAGAGACCTGAACCTCGCGCTCTTCACAGGCGGCACGCTGGCGTCGTTCGCAACCGTCTGGTACCACCCAGCCAACAACATAGGCGTATTCGAGCCGGTGGGCACCCACCCTGATCACAGGAGGAAGGGGCTCTCCACCGTGCTAATGTACCATGGAATGAAGAAGCTGATGGAGCTGGACGCCGACTACGTGTACGTGGGCACAGGTTCCCGGGAGGCGCCGAACAGGCTCTACGAGTCCCTGGGCTTCAACGAAGTGGACACCAGCTACGAGTGGCGACTAAACCTATAGTAAAAAATTATGGGGAGGCTACTTTAGCTTCTTTATGAGATGGTCGATGGTCACGGCGGGCATGCTCAGTATCTTGATGGTGCCCCTGCTCCCAAGTTCGACGCTCATCTTGAAGACGGCGTCGTTGTCGGGGGCCTCCACGATGTTCACGAAGTCGTAGGGGCCTAGGACGGCGTACTGCTCCAATACCTTGACGCCGAAGGCCTCGATCTCCTTGTTGACCTCTTTGATGCGCTCTGGCTTCGCTTTCAGAGTCTTCTGTCCCTCGGGCGTCAGCGTGGATAATAGAATGTACTTGGCCACGGTCTACACCAAGATCACGTTTGAGAGCGGCATTGATATGATTATCGATTACTTGGCTGACAGGAACGCTCCATGCCCCGGCATAGCCACGGCTTCGCCGTCCACGTAGGCCTCTACTCCCCTTACGTACGTGGCCACGGGGACGCCCTTCACCCTCCAGCCCTCGAAGGGCGTCCACTTGGTCTTGCCATGCAACCACTCGCCCCTTATGACCCTCTCCGCCTTCATGTCCACGATGACAAGGTCCGCGTCCGACCCCACCCTTATGCAGCCCTTACGGGGGTAATGGCCGATCACCTTGGCGGGGTTGGCCGACGCCGCTTCCATGAGCGTGCTGAGGTCAAGCACACCCTCGTTAACCTTGTTGAGGAGTATGGGGAGCATCGTCTCGACGGCGGGCAGCCCCGGAGGCGAATCCCAGATGCTGTCCCGGCCACGCATCTTCTCGTCCTCTGTGTGGGTGGCGTGGTCGGAGGCGACTACCTCTATGACTCCGTCCCTGAGGGCGTCCAGCAGAGCCTCGTTGTCGGTCTTCCTGCGCACGGGTGTCCACTGCTGGGCGTAGGGGCCTAGGCCCCGCGTGTTCTCGTGGTTCAGGAGAAGGTGGTCCGGCCTTGCCTCGGCGGTGACGCCGTCCATGTAGCGGCTCAGCCTTCTCAGGGCCTTAACGGTCTCCAGAGTCGAGACCTCCCTCATGTGGGTCTTGACGCCGACGGCGTGGGAGAGGAGCACCCGCTTAGCCGCCCCGACGGACTCGGCTACGTGGGGGAAATGCGCGTTGTAGTCGTCCAGCGTCCCGCTCCCGGAGCCCCTGATCCTCTCTGTGACGTGAACCACTAGGTCCGACTCCCTGCAGTTGAGGAACGCGAGCCCCTCAGCCTCCTTGACACGGCTGAGGGCGTCGAGGAGGACGCCCGTGTCGTCCATCCCTGTCGGCTTGTCGCCGAGCATGTCGAACACCGCGAAGCAGTTGACGCCCATCTTCCTGAACACGGGGACATGATCCAGCGTGTCCGCGTATAGGGCGACGCTGAACGTGTAGTCCACGAGCGCCTTTCGCTGCGCGAGCCTCATCTTCTCGCGGAGGGCGTCTGGCGTGGCTGTGACGGGGCTGTTGTTCGGCTCGTCCACGACGGTGGTGACCCCGCCTGCGACGGCGGCGCATGACCCCGTGTAGAAGTCCTCCTTGTGGGTGAAGCCCGGCTCCCTGAAGTGTACGTGGAGGTCAACGAGGCCCGGCAGGACCAGTTTACCCTCGGCGTCCACGACCCTCTCGGCCCTAGGCAGTGAGGGCTCCTTCCCTATCCTTGTTATCTTCCCCCCACATATAGAGAGACATCCCTCGTAGATGCCTGTCTCCAGCATGATCCGTGCGTCGACGATGTTGGTGTCCAGGTTCAAGGTACCGTACCGCTTTTACTGAATTGAGGCTCGCGGAAATAAAAAACCGTGGGGCGTACATGATAGAGCAGTACGAAGTAGGCGTGGTGTTGGGTCTCCATCATCGGTGCTTAGGAGGCTATAAATCGATTTTCTGGCTTCATGCACCTGATCTTATGGCGGGGAGAGGTCTCAGAGGACTTTCACTCCTTGTAGTCGCGCTGTTATCCGTGGGCTCCGCGGCCTACGCGAACCAGGAGTATGCGTTGAACAGGGTGGCCTCGACCAGGCACGGGGTCGCGTACTCCGTTGAGGTCGTTGACGGCTTGGCGTACGTGACGGGTAACGACGGCGTATCCGTGTTCGACATCGGTGACCCCTCCCAGCCCCGGAGAGTGACGACGCTTGAGCTTGCGGACGGCGCCTTCGGCCTCCAGTTCGTGGGCTCGACGGCCTACGTCGCAGGAGACGAGGAGGGACTGTTCATAGTCGACTTCTCTGACCCCGGAACTCCTGTCATCCTAGGCGTATTAGACGACGGGGGCACGGCGTATGACTTGGATATAGAGGGTGACGTCGTCTACCTCGCCGACATCACAAAGGGGCTTGAAGTCGTTGACGTTAGCGACCCAGGGGAGCCTGTGAAGCTCAGCGAGTACGTGCTGAGCGACACTAGGGCGGTGCGGGCCAGGGGGGACGTCGTGTACCTGGGTAACCCCAGCCAGGGCGTCGTAATCCTGGACGCGTCAGACACCGGAAACCCCACGAGAATAGGGGTTGTCGCGGGCTCCGCGCCTGTCATCGACATAAACCTTCGCGGAGACTACATGCTAGTGTCCTGCCACGGCTCAGGGCTGAAGGTATACGACATCTCGGACCCCAGGAACCCGAGCCACATGGGGAGCTACATTGAGCCCGGTGGGGAGGCGTACAGCGTCGAGATGCACCAGGACCGGCTGTACGTCGCCGACCTGCAGAGGGGGGGACTCCTTCTGGATTTCAGCGACCCGTCGAGCATCAGGAAGCTCTCGGGCTACGGTAACGCTGCCCCCCATGACCTGGTCTACTCGGATGGCTACGTCTTCATGGCATGCGAGGATGGACTCGTCGTTCTAGAGTACGGTCCAGCGCAGGAGGTCTCAGAAACAGGGTACAACCACTATGTTCTCCCGGTGGCTGGGGTGCTGGCGCTAGTCATCGGCGTACTAGTCTACAGGAAGACGTCGAGCACGTAATCCTTTACATACGTTTGACCACGTCTGCACTTTCACATCATTAATCAATCTGGAAAGTGGGAATAATATAATAAGTGGGAATCACTATTCTAAAGTGGGAATGACCGAGATAGTGAAGGTCGACGGGAAAGGCCGCGTGCTCATACCAAAAACACTGAGAACCAAGACGGAGATAGAGGAGGGCAGCTACGTCAAGGTGGAGGCAGACGAAAAACGGATCATCATCGAGCCCCTGGAGCCCGTCGCCGATAAGTACTACGGAGCCTTAAAGGTGGACTCGTGGCCAGACGATCTCGACGAGTTCATCACGGAGGCGCTGAGGAAGGAGTGGACCCGGAAGCGTACCTAGACGTAAACGTGTTCATCTACTGGCTCGGAAGCCATCCCTCCTACGGCGCACAGGCTTACCGCTGGATAAAAACGGTGGAGAACGGCGTCGGGGAGAAGTACGCCACCTCGGCTCTCTCGCTATACCAAGCCCTCGTGGTGATGGCCGGCCTCACAGGTGAGACGATGAAGGACGCCGAGTTCGTAGAGAAGGTGCAGGAGGCCATCACGGGCTTGCGGGGGCTTCAGATTGTACCCCTGACGCCGATGCACTTCTCGAGGGCTCTCGACTTGATGCAGGCATATAGCATCAACTACGAGGATGCTCTCCACCTGGCCGTGGCCATAGATTCAGGGTTCGACAAGATAGTTTCCAACGACGACGACTTCGATAAGACGCCGTTGAAGAGAGTGTTTTAGATGGAGCCTCGAGCGGGATTTGAACCCGCGGCCTACAGCTTACGAGGCTGCCGCTCTGGCCACTGAGCTACCGAGGCGCCCTTGAAGGTATTAAAGAAATAGAATTTAAGAGATATGGTCGGGCTAGGCGCTGTAGGATATGACGCCCTTCTGCATGAGGTCCTTTATCTTGTCGTCGTCGAACCCCATGAGCTCCTTCAACAGCTCCTTGTTGTTCTGCCCCAGCACGGGCGCCGGCGTACGCAGCACGGGCTGGGTCTCGCTGAACTTCAGCGGGAAGTTTATCAGCTTTATCTTGCCAGCCAGCGGGTGTTCAAGCTCCACGAACATGTCCCGGGCCAACACGTGGGGGTCCTTCACCGTCTCGTCCACGTGGTAGACGGGGGCGCAGGGCAGGCCGATACCCGTGAACAGCTCCACGGCCTCGTCCCGGGTCATCTCAGCGACCCTCTCCTTCATCATGTCCTGAGAGATGTCGTCGAGCTCGACGCCCATGTGTTGGACGATCCTGTCCAGGGCTCTGGGCCCGAAGGCCGCGAGCCTGATCCAGCCGCCGTCCTTGGTCTTGAAGATGCCTCCCGCGCCCCTACCCCGGGGATACTTCTCCCTGAGTTCGAGGGGCTTCATCCCGGATAACAGGTAGCCAGTTATGGCGGTGTTGTAGGCTACCATGCAGTCCAGCTGGGCGACGTCGATCATCTGGCCTTTCCCCGTCTTGTCCCTGTACCTCAGCGCGGCGAGGATCGCCATGGTCGCCATGGTCCCCGGCCCCAGGTCGCCATAGGCTTGGGCCATCTCGACGGGAGGCCCCTCCGAGTCAGCGTTCTCGCCGGTGAGCATCGTGTGGCCGCTCATGGCCTCCGCGATCATGGCGTAGCTCCTCCACGATGTGTAGGGGCCATACTGGCCGAAACCGCTGAGGGCGGCATAGATGATGCCGGGGTTCAGCTCCTTGAGCACATCGTATCCCAGTCCGAGGCTCTCTATGGTGCCGGGGCTGAAGTTCTGTACGACCACGTCCGACTTCTTAACCAGCTCCTTGAATATCTCCACGCCCTCGGGGTCCTTCAGGTTGAGGGTGAGGTCCTTCTTGTTGATGTTCAGGTGATGGAACGTGTAGCTTGCGCCGCCGAAGAGGGCCCCCTCGGCGAGCCTGTCGATGGCACCCCACGGAGGCTCGATCCTTATCACCTCGGCGCCCATGTCCGCCATCATCATTGTGCACCATGGGCCGAACCATACATGGGAGAGGTCGAGCACCCTTATGTCTTCAAGAGGCATCTTCATTCTTTGTCGACTCCAATCACTATACGACCGCAGATAATAGTATATTACATTTACCAAAATACTGAAAATTTAAACACCCAACAGGCGAAGTTCTGGATAGACATGGCCAAGGTCTCGGACATCGGAGAGAGGAAGCTCATAGAGCGGATGATGCTTCACCTGACGCGGATGCCGGGGATGCCGATACCTTTCTGGGACGACGCGAGCGCCATCAGCCTCGGAGACGGCCGGGCGCTGGTCGTAAACACCGACATGCTGGTCTGGGAGACCGACATCCCCAGGGGTATGACGCCCTACCAGGCGGCGCGCAAGGCCGTGGTCATGAGCGTCAGCGACCTCGGCGCCAAAGGCGTTCAGCCCATCGCCTTCATGCCCAGCATAGGGTTCCCCAGCAGCCACCCAGTCGCCAGCGTGGAGGAGATGGCCAAGGGGTTCGAGGCCGGAGCTCGGGAGTACGATGCCTACGTGGTGGGCGGCGACACCAACGAGGCGTGCGACGTGGTGATCTCGGGGGTCGCACTAGGCGTAGCCCAGGAGTCCAGGATCATGAGGAGATCAAACGGAGCCGGCCCCGGAGACCTGCTCGCCACCACGGGGGTCTTCGGCCTCACCTCGGCGGGCTTCAAACACCTCCTAGAGGGGCTTGAGATACCCGGCGGTAATGAGAAACCCATACTTGACAGCGTATACCTACCCTGGGCAAGGGTGAGGGAGGGGGTAGCCTTAGCCAAAACCGGCGCCGTGACGGGGTGCATGGACTCCAGCGACGGCTTGGCGGTGAGCCTCTACGACCTAGCCAGAAGCACAGGCGCAGGGTTCAGGGTTACTGAGCTGCCCGTGGCCCCCGCCGCGGCGAGGTTCGCCGAGCGGCATGATCTCGACGCAGCCGATCTGGTGCTCTACGGCGGGGAGGAGTACGAGCTCGTCTTCACGTTCAGACCTGTGGACGAGGGAAACATCAGGGAAGCCCTGGCCGGGGTCGGTTGCAGCCTCCTCGTCATCGGTGAAGTCACCGGGGCGAAGGACATAGATTTGGCTGTCGACGGCGCGGTGAAGCCTATAAGGCGTAGTGGGTGGGACCACTTCATAAGGTAGCGGTCAAAACTTTATCTAAACTACAGGCATCAATATACTCATGGAGACTGACCGCCTCGTCTCGAAGCCTCTCGCCTTCGTTATCATCGGCCTGATTCTTGGAGCCAGCCTCGGGCTAGGGTCAGGGTACGCCGTCTTCTACCCCGAGATGGTTGAGCAGAGCAACAGAGACATCGAGGACAGGATAACGGACCTCGAGGACAACATAGACGGTATCACGGTCCAGATGGGGGAGATGGACGAGAGTCTGGGCTCGATACAGGATAGCCTCCAGTCCATCGTCACGCTCACCCAAGCTATAAACAGCCTCGACACTAGGTTCGGGCAGGCGGGGCAGGACCTTGCAGAGGTTAACGGCACAATCGACAGCATAAGGATCAGCCTAGAGGAAAGCATCGACGACCTGGAAGACGGAGTCGAGGATGTGAACCAGAGGTACGACGAGCTCCGAGAAGAGTGGGAGGACACAACCCTGGAACTCGACGACGTGCAGTCCACACTGGACTCGCTAAGCGACAATCTGCTGGAACTCGAGGAGAAATTAGAGATGGAGGAGGCGTTAGACCTTTTAAATAGCCACCTAGCTAACCCGGACGCCGCCGTCGTCACCGACATGACGGACGAGCTTTTCGAGGCCCTTCTCGGCGACTCTGAGTTCAAAGACTGGGTAACCTCTTTCGGCGAGGCCCCCGCGAAGATCCTGATGAAACAGGAGATCGTGAGGATGACGGGGAGCCTGGTTTGGTATAAGGTTTCAACGCAGAATCTTGGCTCCATGGAGTACGTCGTGAAGGTGGAGACCTTCTTCGAGTTCGAGTTAAGCCCAGCGTCAGTGTCCATCCCCCAGATGAGGATGCAGATGAGGGGCACCGTGAACGTAGACATCGAGGAGTTCAGGCAGGTACAGGTCGACGCCGTGGAGATACTCTAGAGGTTGGCGCCGCCATTCGGATTTGAACCGAAGACCAACTGCTTAACAGGCAGACGCTCTAACCGAGCTGAGCTATGGCGGCCCGCGACTCTCCCAAATATGGGCTGACTAATATTAATCTTTGTTGCATGGGCTTCACGCGTCAAATTACGGATGGCCTCGACGAGGCGTGTAGCCTCCAAGTTTTTAACCGGATGAAAGAAGATAATTGCCATGGGCCAGGGGTACACCGAGAGGTCAGGCAGGGAGTTTGGCAAGATAGCGAAGGAGTACGACAAGGGAAGGAGCAGCGAGAACGTGGAGCTCTGGGCTGCTGAGACCAAGCGGCTTGCCGGGCTGAGCGAAGGTTCGTATATTCTTGACCTCGGCTGCGGCACCGGCCTATACACGGTGGGCCTCATGGAGGAGACAGGGGCAACGATGTGCGGCTTCGACCCGGTACCCGGGATGTTGGGGCAGGCGAGGCTCAAGTCACGGGACGTGCACTGGTTTAACGCCATGGGTGAGTGGATGCCTCTTCGCCCCGAGGTACAGGACTGCGTCTTCAGCAGCCAGGTTTGGCACCACATCGAGGACAAGCAGGGCACGGCTGACGAGTGCGGGAGGGTGCTCAGGGCGGGCGGCCATTCGGTGATACGCACCATCAGCCACGAGCAGCTCCACGAGAAGGTTGTCTTCAAATACTTCCCCGAGATCAAGGCGAACCAGCTCAGTGTCTACCCAAGCAACGACGACTTCAGGTGCTACTTCGGCGAAGCCGGGTTCAGGGAGACGGTGTTCCACGCCTATAGCCTCGAAAGGTACCAGTCTGTGGAGGAGTTCGTTGAGATAGCCGAGAAGCGGCTGTGGAGCATGTTCAGGCCCATCTCGGAGGAGGGGCTCAGGAGGGGCGTTGATGCGCTGCTGAGGTATGGCGAGGAGTCTGGCGGTGAGCCCGTGCGGAATGACGAGCTCATCACATTAGTGGTGGCCTCTAAATAGTTTTATAGACCAAGAATATTGCTTTGTACTACAAAGTGTTTAAATATTACAAAGTAATTTATGTTGCACAGTTGATTCGGATGGATGAGAAGATCGACGTCAAAAAGATCCAACAGAAGATCCACCGTGACAGCATGAGAGACGGCGTCACGGAGATGCTCCTCGGAGTGCTGCTGCTTTTCTCGTCGCTCATGTACGGAAACCCAGGGTTCACGGTGTTCTATGTGTTTACTATGATACTCATCAACAAGGCTATGCACTGCATCAGGGAAAGGTACATCCACCCAAGGACGGGGTACGTCGAGCTCAAGAGGGAGGAGCCCAAGACGACGGTGGGAGGCATCTTCCTCTACTTCTTCGTCGTGGGGCTCCTAATGTACTTCGTCCTTTACCTGGCCGAGGGGGCTCTACCCAGCTCAGACACTTTGTACAGATGGATACCCACATTCCTAGGGCTTATGTTCCTGGGAGCCATGACTTATCTGAGGGAGAAGACAGGAAGCACACGCATACTCGCGTGGGGCGGATACGCGATAGCCGTCGGCCTCATATTCTCTATCTACGGGTTCGCGTCCCCCAAAGACGGGATGACTCTATATATGCTGCTGATGGGAATCAGCTTCCTAGTAGTCGGCTTCATCAAGTTCCGTAGCTTCCTCACGACGCATCCTGTCATACAGGAGATAGACGAACAACAATGGGAAGCGGGGGATACAGCATAACGAGCCACCCAGAGTCCCCCGCCTTCCCAGACGCCAAGGCCTTCGACAAGACGATACACGAGCCCGCCAGGCTGTTGATGATGGCTCACCTGTACGTCGTGGAGAGCGCCGACTTCCTGTTCCTCATGAAGCAGACGGGGCTCACCTTCGGGAACCTCAGCAGCCACATGACCAGGCTCGAGGAAGCCGGCTACATAACAGTGGACAAGGAGTTTAGAGACAAGAAGCCGAACACCAGGCTGAGCCTCACCGAATCAGGGAGACGCGCCTTCGAGGGTTATAGGGAGAACATGAAGCAGCTCTTCGAGGAACTGTAGAGCTTCAGTTTAAATCGAAGATATGTAACTGTTAAAAAGCCGCGGTTTCGTGGTTTTTATTGATAGATTATGATGGACCCCAGGATGCTGGCGGAGCTTAACCAGCAGATAATGGAGGAGACGTACAATGCATACATCTACCACGCCATGGCCGCCGACCTTGAGCATAAGGGCTACAAGGGCATGGCCACATAGATGCGAGTGCAGACGCACGAGGAGAAGATACACGCGGACATCTTCTACAACTTCACCCTGGAGCGCGGCGAGAGGGTGGAGCTGTGGGCGATAGAGAAGCCCCCGTCCACGTGGGACGGCCCCCTGGAAGTCTTCAGGGGAGCCTACGTGCTTGAGTAGGACGTTACGAGCCGCATAAACCATATGGTGAAGGCGGCTAAGGAGCTCAACGACAACGCCGGCTACAATATACTCCAGTGGTTCGCGGAGGAATAGGTAGAGGAAGAGGCGAACACCAGCGAGGCGGTGCAGCAGATAGAGATAGCCGGAGGCAATGGCCACACCATCCTAATGCTGGATATAGAGATGGGGACTAGGGTTTTCGCGGTCCCTGCGTCGGCACCCTACTATCTCAAGCCGGGACATGCGACAGGCCCCTAACCCTTTTTTTAATCAGTGAGCGCCTTTACACCTGAACATATTTGTCCGGCATCTACGACGCAGAGAAGCTGATGCAGAGCATAGCCGTGGATAGGTACCACGGCGCCGAGTGGCTCAGCAACGCCGCTCTAGGAACCATGATAGCCATCGCGCTGAACGCCGGCGCGGACGACGCCAATGAACTCAGGGAAGCCCTGAAGAGCTACGCGAGGAGGATAGCCGAGTCCAGGCCCAGCATGACGCCGATAACGAATAAACTCGGCATGTTTTACAGTAGACTGCCTGAGGGGGCGGCTCTCAACGAACTCAGGGCCTCGGCGACGAAGTCAGCAACTATGATTATCAAGGAGTCGAGGAAGGACAGGAGTAGGCTGGTAGAGAACGCGAAGAGTGTGATGGGGGAGCCCGACACCGTGTTCACCATCAGCGATAGCAGCACAGTGGCGGACGTGGTCCTTGGTGTGGGCGCGAAGAACGTCGTAGTAACTGAGTCGAGGCCCCAGATGGAGGGCAGGAACCTAGCGCAGAGGTTGGCCGGGGAGGGGGTCAACGTGCTGCTAGTCGTCGACGCAGCCGCGGCCATGTTCATGGAGTCATCCAACGTCGCTGTCGTGGGTGCCGACAGCGTCCTATACGACGGTAGTTTCGTCAACAAGGTAGGCACCCGGATAATGGCGCTGGCGGCGCGAGACCAGGGTTTACCCTTCTACGTCGTATGCTCCACCTCCAAGTTCAACGTCATGAACTACCTGGGCCGCGGCGTAGAGCTTGAGGAGAAGGACCCATCCGAGGTTGCAGAGATCGAGGGCGTCAACGTGAGGAACCCGTACTTCGAGGTGGTCCCAGGCAGGCTCGTGACAGGGATAATCACGGAGATGGGAGTCATGGAGCCCCTAGACATCCGCCGAAGGATGGAGGAGATGCGGAAACAGGTGGAGCCCCTCTACCAGCAACCCTAGAAACACCGCGTCACATCATGTGTCGTATTTCTACTGCTACTGGCCCGTATTGACGAAGCTGAAGGTGGTGCCCGCCCACTTCCTCTCCAGGCCGCGGAGGATAGGCAGAGAGACCAGAAGCAGGAGCATGGACACCGCTACTACGGCATAGGTTGCGGCTGGCCTTATAGGCATGAGCAGCGCAGCTATCTCCGCCACGATCATGGGAGGGACCACCGCCGCACAGAACCTGAGGATGATCCTCGCGTCGAAGAACATGGTGTTTGTCCAGAGCCCCGTGAGGTAGCTGGTGACGCCGACCACGTAAACGCTCGTGGCCGCCGCGAGGAGCAGCCCCAGTGGGACCATGCCCATCTGGTGCTTCATCACGCCCAACCCCACCACGTAGAGCGCCGTGACGCCTGCCGTGAGTGCAAAGTAGACGGCGAGCTTGCCTTTAACCACTTGGTCCACCGAGACGGGCTGGACGTTGAGGTACTCGTTGTGCTCGAGGTTGGTTATGAAGCTGTAAGTCATCACCCCCATGAAGCCCACGAAGCCGCTGTAGAACACGACGTTGAACCCTAGGTCCACGCCTACGCCCCTCTCGAACACCCAGCTCATGAGGTAGATGGCGAGGAGATGGCCACTGAAGCTGAAGACAACGGGGCCGAGGGCTCCACTGCGCCGCACCTCGATCCATTCCTTCGCCACAATGGGGCTAAGCTTACCCATGAAGCCGAGAAGACGATCGACCTCGAGCAGACTGTCCCCGTAGCGGGACTGCTTGGCCTCGTACTTCTCCTTCATCAGAGCCACGCCAATAGATGCGAGTATAAACGATGCAGCTACTGAGACCCCTATGCCGTATGGCTCTCTCGACGCCCAGTAGCCGAGGGAGGGCATCAGGCACTCGGGTCCAACAAGTTCCAGCGGATAGATCATGGCGATGATGCCCGCCAGCACCACGTATAGGGCGAGGCCAGCCAGCCTTGATCTCACGAAGACCGCTGAAAGGGTGAAGCTGAGGCCCATCCCCACCATGAACGCTAGGAAGGTCGTGAGGCCCAGCATGACGACGCCTGTAAGGCTTGCCCCCGCCATGGGCGCCGCCACGGTGATCCCCAGGGTCAACGGGATGTAGCTGTAGAGGAGGTAGAAGACGGCGTCCTTGGCGTAGAACACCGCCATCATCCGCCTGAAGCTTACAGGGTAGGTCTGGGGCATCTGCATTATCATGCTTACCTGTCCGAGTCTCCTGGTCATGACGTGCTCACCTATGCTGCCGAAGTTGCCCACGAAGAGGCCGTAGGCGACGCTCGCGGCGTGGAGCATGAGCAGGATCGTCGCCGTCGGCATCTGGCTCAGGAGTAGGGGCGCAGCCACGGCCAGGAACGTCGTGAACACGAAGATCATGGCGGGGAAGAACCCGGAGCCCAGGGGCCCCACCAGGCTCTGGTGTAGCCTCCACTCCTCCTTCATCATGGCCTTGAAGATTCGGACGCTAAGCGACTGCCACACCCTCCACAGCCCTCAGGAACACTTCCTCGAGGTCGCCGCCTCGGCTTATCTCCTCGAGCCGCCCTTGCTCCACTATGCGGCCCTCGTGGATTACAGCTATGGTGTCGCAAAGCCTCCCGGCTATCTCCAGTATGTGGGTGCACATGAAGACTGTACACCCCTCCGAGGCTACCCCTTGAAGGTACTCCCGTACGCGCCGCTGGTAGATGGGATCCAGGTTGATGAAGGGCTCGTCGAGGAGCAGCAGCTCCGGCTCGTGGATGAACGCAGCCGCCAGCATCACCTTCTGCCGCTCCCCCTTGGACAAGTCCCTACAGAGGATGTCCTTCTTATCCTCCAGGTCAAAGAAGCGTATCCATTTCTCGATGCGGCCCTGGATTTCATCTAAGCCCCTGATCCTGCAGGTCAGCTCCAAGGTCTCCTGGGCGGTGAGGAAGGTGGGCGGCGTCTCGGCTTCGGGGACGATGCCCACACGGTGCTTGAGCCTGATGGGGTCGGTGTTAGGCACGCTTGCGGTAACGACCGTGCCCGTGTCAGGCTCTATCTGCCCAGTGAGTATCCTGAGCAGCGTCGTCTTGCCCGCCCCGTTGGGGCCGAAGAGCCCGAAGAACTCTCCCGCGTTCACAGTCAGAGAAATGCCCTGCAATACCCTCGTGGAGCCAAAACTCTTTGATAAGTCTCTCGTCTCTATGGCTAGCATGACTTTCACTGGAGGAGCCATTTCTGGGTTCTGGCTGTGGCAGTGTCTAAAATGATTATGATATACTAAGATGAGAGTTCCAATCCACATGTTCCCCTGCCATGATGGCGAGTCTCCACCCGGGTTCCATCAAAGATAAATTACTGGGAGTGGAACCTGTGAGTCAGTGTGGCGCCCCACAGCCAACCGAGGGTCCAGAGTTGAAGGAGCTCACTACAGACGGCGTATTCGCCTTCGTGTGCTTACTTGCCTCCATATTTTACTCCGCCGTCGGAGACAGCAAGCAGGCCCTCTTCTTCATCGGCTGCGCCCTCGTATTCGTTGTCAAAGACATAGCCAGCAACAACACAGGGCATAATGCACCACCAGAACTCATTAAATAAAAAAAAGGAGGGGGGCCTTACCAGACACTACCCCTCGGATTCGAGGGGGTTCGTGGAGCCGATGAACTCCTTGACCGGGTTCTCGCCCGGAGGCATGAGGTGCTTGGCGAGGAACTCGTAAATCTCTCCTCGTACGCCCTTCGAGAACCTCGTGTCGAGCCTGCTGAAGCCGTGGGCGCCCGGCGTCGGCGGGTATACCTTGTACTCGAAGTCCCAGTTCTTCGCCTTGAGCGACTTTATCAGGTGCTCCACCTCCAGGCAGTTCACGTCCTGGTCGTTCTCCGTCGTGTGAACGAGTAGCGGCGGATGAACCTTGGAGTCGTACTCGGGCACCGCCCAGGCGGGCGACCTCCGCTTATACTCGGCGTAGTTATCGTTGCCGCTCTTGCCTATGTGGTACTCCGCCTCAAACAGGTTCCTGTAGTCTTGCGACTTGTAGCCCATTCGGGCTATGACGTCGCTCACAGGGACTGAGGCGTGGGCTGCCTGGTAGGCCTCGGGGTGGTTGAATATGTTGAACAGCGTATGCATTCCGCCGTGGCTCCACCCCATTACGCCTATCCTCTCAGGGTCCACGTACTCGCAGTTTTCCACCATATAGTTCCGGGCCTCGTAGGTGTCCTCCGACTCTAGACCCCCGTAGTCTATGAGTTCGTAGAACTGCTGGCCGTAGCCGGTGCTGCCCCTATACTCTGGGGCTACTACGATGTACTCCTGCGCTATGAGCTCCCTGACGACGTTGGAGGCCCCGGAGTTGAAGTTAGCGTGAACCCCTCCATGGGGCAGCGTGATCAACGGGTATTTCTCGCTGCTCTTCACCGTCCTCGGCACGAACGTGTAGGCTACGAAAGTGACCCGGTTGCCGGCGCCCTGTGCCGTGGGGTTGGGTTGGTACTGTGACGGAGGCCCGGTGAGCCTCACCTTGTCGATGTGGGCCACGTCGCCGACCTTGTGGTACCAGAGCACGTCGTCTACCATCATCTGGGTAGCCGCGTGCATGTGGGCTAGGGGCGCGTACTCCGCACCGTTTACGACGAGTTTCCTCAGGACCTTCTCGGCTATCTTCTCAATATCCTCTTCCGTTAACATAGTCTTTCATCAAATACCTGCATTCCCACTGTATCATGCTGTTTGATGCATGCTGTGGGCTATCCCCCCGTCGTGGGGTTGAGTGCGTTCCAACACTCCGCTTAAGCGGAGACCAGTCTGACGATCCCTCTGCACGAGTTGAGCATTTCTTATTGCTTGGCAAATGCACACCAAAAAGTAAAAAAGGGGGAGCTCTACATCGGGATGAGTCTCAGTACCTGTAGGAGATACTCGATCCTTCCCGAGAGCATTGACATCCTGAATAGGACGGTGTTGCCGAACATTACGCCAAGAGCAATCATGACGATGAGGCGTCCCAGTCTCGCTGTTGGAGCGAGCACTCCCGTATGTTCTCTTGTGAACAGGAAGTAGGATAACGCGCATATTGTACCGATGCCAACGTAGAGGAAGTTAAACCAATCCATCATTGTCGCGCCCGATGGCGAAGCAATGGTGGACGTAATCTGGTTGATGATGTTGGGGATCAAGGTACCGCTTGTCACAACACCTAGCGATACGCCTACAAGTGTAGCGATGGAGTACCTTGATATCCATCTATACTCCTCTACGAAGACGGTGTACATACCCAGTCCAAGAATTATCGGTATGATGAAAGCAATTTGTCCATTCAGTAATGGGGTAACCGCGATCCTGTTCGTGTTCTGAACCGAGACGACCGCTGTTATGGCAAAGGCGATACCGATGTAGATGTGTTCAGCCAATCTGTATAGTGGATTCTCCTTGTAGAGCATGTAGCTGTAGATGCCTACGGTGAGAACCGCACCCACCCATAACCCCAGTACGGCCCATATCTCAGTTGGATACGCCATTTCAGCTTCCTCCTTTAATTTTATTGAATATTATTGGCAAGTTAGCTAGGACAATCAGTATTACGAAGAGTAGGTGAGTGGAACTGATAGCGTCCATTGTTGTTGTGGCTGCAGCAGGCATGCCAGCAAGTTTCTCTAGCTCCGCTGCTCCCCTTACGCCTACTGCTAAACCGAAGATATCTCCGCTAGCGAGGTAAGGTGCAAGAGCTGAACCCTTCATTGCGATACCCATACCAGCAACAGGTACCCCATAGGGCGCTCCCCACTGTTGGATCCACTTCACTTCTCCCTCCGCCGTGAATAAGACCATGGCATAGTCTGTGGCGCTGTTGGCGTCACGCATCAAGGGTAGATCCTCGATGGGGGTCCCGAAGTGGTCGGCTGGGAATATGGAACTCATGTCAACCGCCATCTGTGATGCAGCAGCATCTTGTCCAGTGTAGTAACCAAGAAAAACCACGTCCGTGCCGTATTCCAGGGTCCCAAGCCTTGGTACGAGTTCATTTAAACGGTCCCAAGACCTAGAGACGTCTACGCTATCACCAATGTAGACAAGCCTTGCTCCTCTGTCGAGTAGTGTGTTTGTCTCTACGACAAGCCCACCCATGCACTCAGCCCAAGTGCTTACGCTCATGAAGATGTCAATTAGTACAACGTCACCTTCTTGAACTGCCGTCAGGCCATCATACAGTGCCCTCGTGGAGGGCTTAACGGTGATTGGTAGTCCTATGGGGGAAACCAGAGGCCAGGCTATGACGATGACAATCAGCCAGTAGTAGATCCTTCTGTCAAGCTTGTCAAGTCTTTCAAAGATGGTTTGATTAGCCATCTATTCACCTCCGCCGAAGAATCCTCTCTCGTTACCGGTGATTACTCTGTAGGCGTACACGATTGTCCCGAAGCCTGCGATCAGCATAAGAACCCTGTATCCAGGTAGCTGCCCTGGACCTAGGAGCCAGTCACCTATTACGGGGAATCCTGACCAGATCACCTCTCCGATAGGAGCATTGGTAAAGACAACGATGCACCCAGCTATGAGTAGCAGAGCCGCGTCAATGTTTCTAGCTCTGAAAGCCCGGTAAGCTGAGGATACAATGAAGAAACCGGTGCTCGCGTACATGGTTTGCTGTAGAGTAGTATACACATGATTAAACGCCCACGTGTACTGGGCTCCATTGGCGTTGATTGTACCCAGTATGAACACTGTTACGAATGTTATTATCGTCACAATGCTGTACAGCCATCTTCCCTCTAGCCTTCTCTGCACGTTCCTTCCATGGATCCTTAACAGGCTGATGACGCCCAATCCTAGAGCGATGTTTGAGATTACTACAGCGAACTGTCTGAGGACCTCAGCAATCGACCCTAAGCTAGCGATAGCGAAGAAGTAGTCGGCTATAATTATAGCGAATATCAAGATAGGTATGTATTTGAAGGCTGTTGATTTAACGAACGACACAGTATCACAACCCCAGTAGATCCACCAAGAACGTGATGCCAAGAGGAGCTAGAACCATGCCTAGGATCATTATCCCGAGAGACACGAGTTTGATTACATCTTCAGCAGCTATAGGCCCCACAGCTCCTGCGTCGCCTGATACGGCTGCTGCTGCAGCGAAAAGCTCCTCCATTATTAAAGTGTAATCCGTGCTAGCTACGAGGAATGGTATCTGATATAGGTTGACTGTTCCACTTATCTGCATGGCGCCAATAACGTTTCCTGCTTCTGAGAGTACCACAGCCTCGTATGCAAGGTAGCCTATCAGGCATGCAGCGGCTGGAGTCTCTCTCTGAACTGCACCAATATATCGAGACACCAGTGAACTTTGGTTCGCGATTAGTTCAATGTCATCATCACTGTACTCCTCGACTTTTCCTTCAACAGCGTATGCGGTTTTGATTGTTTCCTGGATAAGAGGCATGGCGTCAATTGTAACAGTGAACAGTCTGAGCTTAACACCCGCTTTGGCCGCGAAATGGGCTAGTCGTCCCAGTATAGTGATGCCTGCTAGAATGTATGCTCCACTCGATAGGCTTAGTGATGAC
>Ga0209427_10001993_pt1 | contig 23817 bp, 22 predicted proteins | sample DeeMarSWOR136_30_FD_187465 | JGI IMG/M metagenome (GOLD analysis project Ga0209427, IMG submission 187465) | Marine sediment microbial communities from White Oak River estuary, North Carolina - WOR-1-36_30 (SPAdes) (version 2) | ecosystem: Environmental > Aquatic > Marine > Intertidal zone >...
GGATAACATACTGCGTAAGCTAATATAGTAAAATTAGCACTAATCCTGATATCAGAGGCAAAAGGCTGAATGTTAGTTTCAGCTGGCGGGAGGAAAGTATCATGTCTTTCCATTTCACCTGTCCATAGGGCAATAGGAATAATAGAGGTACTCGCATTGGCAATTCCTCTCTGAGTAGTTTCATTACCATATTCATAATATGGTCCAGCAATATCAACAAAATCCAATGGTTCTGTACCTCCAAGATAATTTCCGATTTTTAATTCATGTGATTCTTTTACATAATCATCATCATTATAATCTTCATCGTAGTAATCATCTAGTAATTCTGCTTCTGGACCTGTCACTTCGCTAGAAGTTTTTACATCTAAGTGGAAATGTAAAACAGTAGAAATGTAAATGATTGTCATATCCAAATCATCGATCATTCCATTTGCTCCGTAATTATCCGGAGAGTTCCAAGGAGCAAAGAACTGATCTAGTTTGATTTTCCCTAGTAGATCTGCACCTTTGACACTTTTTATCGGATCAAAGGTAAATCCAAAGTGGGCATATGCGAGATTTTCTTGTGGCGCTGCAAGATATGAGTCTAAATCAATCCCAACAGGAACTGCTGAGATGTTAACATTTTCTAAATCTAATCCCCATGAAAGCGTGCCATCTGGGTTCTTAGTTGGCTCCATAAAATTAAAGTTTTCTACAGAATTCAAAATTAATCTGTGAGTGATTTCTGAACTCTCAGGATATGAAATCACCTCAGGATGTCCTTCAACATCCACGGTTGTCTCTGTGTAGTGTACAGAAACTTCATCATCCATATTTAAATCATTATAGAGGAACGCCCCAGCTAAATGATGAGTGAATAAGTAGAATTCAATATCACACCCTCCAAATGCTTGAGAAAAATCACCACCCTCTCCAGTTCCAATATCAACAATCTCAGACAAATCAATATGAATCTCAAAATTCTTAATCCATAATTCAATTAAATCGAAGGTAAATTGAGTCCATATTGCCGTTACTAAAGGTATATCTTCAGTTGGCCTTAGTAGCCATTGCATATAACTGTCTTTTCTAGCTAATGCGGTTGCATTCCAAGCAGCCATCTCTGCATCATACGCACCTGCAAGAGCAACATCACCTGCCATGGGTGAGAGTACATTGTCAGCAGAATGATACCAAGTTTTAGTCAATTCAAAATCAGGATTTGGAATAATTTCTACTTTTTGCCAAGTAATAGGATTTAGAATAAATAATTCATCACCTGTGAAAATATCATTTATATGGATTAGAAACCAAGTAATCGTTTCTACTCCCTTTCTGATGAGATCTGGAGAAAGTTCCTCCCAACCGCTTTCTTCAAGTACTTTAAAGAAATCAATTAATTTCTTGACTGCATTTATGAATGAATGGTCATTATCCCAAATAATTAGAGTAATTCCCACTCCAACAGTTATTATAGAATCATATGATCCTCTCTTCACAACTTCGCAGTAAACAGTCCCAGGAAATCCCGTGTGATCATAATCTTCTGGTAATAAATGGAATTCACGAATTCCAGCAACTCCATAATCGTTACTCCTAACTGGAAAAGTGGTTTCATTAAACGCGCTTAATACATAGACACCAGACATCATCTCTTGAGCGTCAAAGTTCTCATATGCTTGAACAAATAATACTTCAAACACTTTTTCTAAAAGCCCTCCAGCATAACCTAACTCTCCTAACATACTTCCAAAACCTCCTTGAAAACTATCAATCAAATCATCACCAGCACCAAATTGATCAAAATCAAATCTATTATCTTCGTCCGCGTTTACCATAATGGGCATTGCTGTTATTGATGCGATAAATATAGTAAGAACCATTAAAGATTTACTATTTATACTTCTCATATTCAACACAAATTTTTTTTTAAAATTGGCTTTTTATTAAGGTAATAAATTAAATTTGGCTTTTTAATAATTTATATTCTAATATAGTAGAATCTTTAAATTATAGTAATAAATTTAGTATTCGGTTGACCAAATGTGCTAGCTTAGTCTAAACGTAAGAATGTATAAAATAATACAATAATATACAAAAATGCTGAAATTATTAAACTCCAAACTCTTAATAATTGAGATATCTCTGAGGTAGTAAAAAGTACATTAGAACCTATAAATACAGTAGCAATTAAGTATCCAAATAAATGACTTTTAAAACGAGTAATCTTAGTTTTTCCCTGAATTAAATTCACAAGAGAAATAAAAATTATAATTATAAATCCCGCTATATAGAATAGATCAATAACATCAAATTCTCCTAAATCTAAAAACAGAAAAAATCCAAATAAAATGACTTCAAGCACTCGAACATTCCAAAATTTCTGTTTTTTCGGAGTATCGGCAAATAATTGCTCATATTCAGATACTCCTGAGTTTAAGAAGAGTATTATAAGAGATCCAATCGCTAATGAAGTGAATAAAGAATATGAGACAATATAAAGATATGGTAGGATAGGAATCCAAATATCATTCCATAAAAAATCTGCTAATACCAAATATTCTGGTAATACGATAATCGAGCAGAAAACTGGAAGAATGGCCGCAATACCCATCATTATCCATGTGGTAATTGATATTTTTGTATCTTCTTCCCATCTCTTTTTCCTAAAAGTAGTCAACCTCCATGCAAATGATGCAAAACTTAATACCGAAATTATAGGAGTAACTAAAGGGAAAATAAAGATAAAAAGAATGTATATTGCATTAATCCCATAGAAAAATTTTAATCTTGATGGAACTACACTAATAGTTCGATCAAAATCATCTAAAGTATCAGCAAATCGATTAGCAAATAAAATTAAAAAAAATAACCATGATACACTAAACACAGTTGGGCAAAGTAGTTTTATTAGTGCTATTTTAAGTGTAGTTTCATTTGAGAACCATAAATTAAAATCAGTAAAATTGTATATTAAAAAGATTCCAATTGGTACGAGGATTATTGACAACAGCACTATCAATCGGCTTAATATTAGCCCTTTAATCTCTTTTGGCATTATTTCTTCTAATACATTGAATTTTTTAATTTAAATTTCATAGACTAATTAATAGTTATTCTTATGTTTTTCAGAAATTAAAATATTATCTTTAATAACATATTTTTTGAAGGATTTCATTAGTAAATGAAAGAATTGAAAAAAAACCTTAATTATTACCTTTTAGCACCACAATTGGTACAAAACAAATCATCAGATACTAGTTTAGCACCGCAATTAGAACATGTCATTTCATCCATTACAGCTGCACTTTCAATTGCTTTATTTACATCTGAAATTTCTGTAGGTTTCGCTTTTCTTTTTGATTTTGCCTTGGATCCTCCTGGTTTATACTTTAAACTCCCAATAAAACCCCCAAAGACAGCCCCTACTAAACATCCTTCTAAGATAGCCGTAAACACCGCAAGGAGATACGGTAAATCAGATAACCCTGCTAATAAACCATCTAATATAGCAGCTCCTTTTGGTACTATTAATGCTAAGACTAAGTAAGGGATTGTCAAAATAATTAAATATCCAAATCCTATAGCAAAACTAGAATTCATCGCCCCTTTAGGTGAATGAGCAAAAATCCCACTAATAATAACACAACATAAAATCCACGGAACAGTAACAGCAATAATTAACCCAATATCTTCTGGACGATAAAAAATGCACCAATGAATAGGAAACAAGAATATGAGAGCAAGTCCAATAAACGCTCCCAAAATAATTCCTAGACCAGGGACAGCAGCGTCTAAAGCCTCGTCAATATTCTCAATTAAGCCACCTGTCAATCCCTCAGTTAGATTCAAGAATCTAAAAGAAACCCATGCCATTGGTATTAAGCATAACATACCTACACAACCACTACCAATTACTCTTTTCCAACCCAGATTTATCCCCTCATGGTTCCATAATTTTTAACAATTATTGTTTTCACTATAAGAATTCCAAAAAGTTAATGAATATATATATTTTTGTTTTTAGCTTAAATCTTAATAAATTAATACATTTAAGCAATTAAAAAGGAAATCAGAAAGGATATATAGCTATATCATAATTCTTTTATAAGAAAATTAAGTCTTACGTTAATAAAGTCGAATATTTTTACCCTAAAAGAGAAGAATTAAATCTTAAATTATTAAAAAAATAATAAAAAATGATAAGAAAAAAGCTTAATTTATTGAATTTTAATGATTCTCCCTTTATCCATGCGAATGGTTTTTGTTCCATATTGAGATAAATCTCTGTGAGTAACAAATATAATAGTTGTCTCCATTTCTTTGTTAATTTTCTTTAGAAGATCCATAACTTGTTTTTCTGATTCGGGGTCTAAATTTCCAGTAGCCTCATCTGCTAAGATAACCCTTGGTCTATGGATGATTGCTCGAGCAATACCACATCTTTGTTTCTCACCACCAGACATCTGAACAGGATAATGGTCTTTACGATCAAGCAAATCAACATCTCTTAAGGCTGTTATAGCTCTATTTTCAATTTCCTTTTGACGTAATACTGTTGGCCATAAAACAGATTCTACATTTTCCATAGCGGTTAAGGTATTAACAAGATTAAAATCTTGAAAGACAAAACCTATCTTTTGACGCCTTAATCTACTTAATCTATCTTCGGTTGCCCTCGCTATATTTTCTCCATCAAATATAATTCTCCCAGAATCAGGCAAATCTAAACCTGAAAGAACATTAAGGAGGGTCGACTTCCCACAACCTGTTGGACCTTGAATGACTGCGAATTCACCAGATCTAATTTTCAAATTAACATCTGCTAACGCTCGAATAATAGCTCCCGCTCTTCTATATTCTTTATTTATATCTACCGCCTCAATCATGACATCTTTATCTGCTGACATTTCTCTTTCCTCCTTATTCACCAACTTTTTTTAGTGCGATAATAGGTCTCACCTTCAAAACTTTTCTATATGCCAAAAAGAAAGCGACTATTTGAACAATAATAAATAAGGCGCTTGTTATAATAACCGGGACTAATCCAATTAAAATCTCATTGATCTTTGAAAAAAATCCCTCTGAGTGCAAATACGCTAAAGCAGCAGTATAATGAAACAAAACTTCTATAACTATAATAAAACCTACAATCGTTGTAAAAAAGATCATCCCTGAAACTAAAACTAATATATTCTTGTTTGTATAGCCTATGCATTTGAATGTTGCCCATACACGTCTTTTTCTCGAGACTAAAATCCAAGCGTAAAGCAATGAGAGAAACAAACTCGTTCCAAAAAAGATCACCAGAAGATAGTTTGCTGCAGCACCAATTTCTTCTTTTATTGCTAAATCCCAAAAAAGACTGGTTAAAAATATCAATATGGTATATATTAGCGTGAAAACTGTGAATATCTTCTTTTCACGTAAAGATAGTAAAATTGCTTTTCTCCACATTCTAAAAGCCAATTTGTTTCACCGTTTTTGTTTGAATTAGTTTTTTTGTTTATGTTTAAATTTATAATTGATTTTATTTATTTTATTTATAACAATTTAATAATAAATATTTGGTTATAATGTCAGAAATTGAAGGTATAATTGATAACTTATTAGATGAAGAACAAAATGTTTTTGGCTGTGCTATAATAAGTAAAGATGGAAACATAATAACTCAAACTGAAAATTGGGATCTAACAAATGATCTTCCTTTAATAAATGAACTACTCAACCAGAAATTGGAGTTAGGTGAGAAGGGTATTACTAGCTTAACAATTCAAGGGATAAAATATATGATTGTAGAAAATACAGAAGAAAGAAAAATAGGTACTAATATTACTGGAAAAGGTCATCTAATCATCTGTCCAATTCCAATTGGAGGTACAGGTGCATTAGTTACATATATAAACCCTCAAGCAGGTCCAAGAGATGCTCTCTATAACGTTCAAGAGTATGCTAAAAAATTAGAGAATTTTGTTTAATTAAATTTATCTTTTTATTATTTGAGTGAAATCCAGTAGTTTGCTAATAATTTTCTCAAGGAATTTTTAATTTTACTTAGATCTTCATTTTTAAATTCACTTGGGAATTGAATCTTTTCAAAAATTGGTGATTCATATTTTTGTTCTAAAAGTGCCATTATTACTGCATAAACACAATGTGGAAGTCCAATGAGACTATAACCACCTTCAAGTATGAAGACCAATTTACTCTCACATACATTTTTAGCTATCTTTAATAATTTATCAGTAAAATTATAATATGATATTGACGTTAATAGACCATTCCCGATAGGATCAGCAAAATATAAATCAAAACCAGAAGCAATTATAATTAAATCGGGAGCAAATTCCAATAAAATTGGTTCTAATACATCCATAAATTCTAAAAATTCCTCATCAGATATATTCATAGGTACAGGAAAGTTAATACTCTTACCAAGACCCTCCCCTTCTCCCAATTCATCAATAAATCCTATATCTACTTCCTCAAAATCGAATTCATGAATAGAAAAATAAAGTACATCAGGATCATCATAAAAATATTGAACTAATCCATCCCCAAAATGAGCATCGATATCAATAATTGCAATCTTTTTATTGTACTGGAGTTCTTTTTTCAAATATATAATTGAATTTGCAATATTATTAAATATACAAAGACCTGAGGCTTTTTCTTGTAATGCATGATGTCCAGGTGGTCTAACTAGTGCAAAAGATTGATTAACATCATAATTTAAAACACTTTTTATTGCTTGAATTGTTCCTCCCACTGCTTTTTTCGCTAGTTCAAAAGTATCCTCTGTAATAAATATCTCATCACCTAAAAATCCGAAGCCTCTATTTGAGAACCTTCGAATAGATTCAATGTGATATTTTGTATGTGCTAAACCTAATATCGATTCATCTATGGGAAGAGGCTCAATTCTAATAATTCTTTCATTTGAGAAAACTTCCTTACTCCCCAGATAATCTAATATTGCCTTGATTCGTAAGGGCGATTCATAAGAAAGAAACGTGGGATGTGGATATGGTGGTACATTTTTTATAGCAAAATCGTCATCAGTAATTATACCAATTCTATTATTTCCTTTCATTTTTAAAATTAAAAATATTCTTTGATAGCTAAATTATTATAATTAAATTGACATACATTTATTTTAAATAAATTTCAAATTTCATCATAAATTAGAATTGTTTTAATTATGACTGCAACAGAAATTTTTTATACTATTTTACTAAATACTCTCCCGATAATTATTTTGATAATACCTCTGTTTTTTATTTGGAAGAAAACTATAGGTAAATTATATTTTCGAATCGTTGGAGGAATAATTATATTTTTTCTCTTATATTGGATCCTCCCAATAATATTTCAAGTAGGAGATACTCCTGATGAGTTAATTGTACCCTCAACAGAGGTAGGAAACGTTGCTTATGGGATTGGGTATATTTTTGCACATTTCGGCTCATTAATATCTATATTCTTTTCTTATCCTCTAATAACACTTCCCTTTATATTTCTTGCTGCTCCATTTATTTCCATGTTAATATGTTGGAATAGGTTAAGAAAAGAAGAAGGGCCAACTAAAATTAAATTGGAGGAATTAAGTTACGAATTCAAATTAAGTCCAATGGAAAGAACAAAAAAGGAATTAATAAGAAATAATTGGACTCGGGAGAAGGAGATACTTAAATTGTTAATTGTACTTTTGCCAATATCACTTTATCTTTTGCAAGTTATATTAGAAATTTCTAATTTACAGGATGAATCTGTAACAACTGGCGAAACAGCGTTAGGGTGGTTTCTTGAAATCTTATTTGTATACTTGGCAACCTTTATTTTTAGTATAGAAATTTTATCTTCAAGCCAGATAGCTTTGAAAGGTCGTTACTTTGGTGAAAAGATTAGAGAGCAGACATATAAAAGCTTGTATACAATCGGAGCTCCTATGTCAATATTTTCAATAATTTTATTCATAATACAATATGAAACATCAATTGGAATTATAATCTACTTTTTTGCTTACTTTATTATGGCTTCAGTAATTTTTATCCTATTTATCGATATCTTTGAACCAATTTCTATTTTTATATTTGTTAAGTTATTAAATTGGTGGAAGAATAGAAAAAAGCAGAAGGTTGATCGTTCAAATTTTTATTATATGCTGATTTTTGGGGCTCTAGCACTTGTTGCCTATTTGATATTAAATTTAGCTCTAACTAACTTTGGATATACCTCTCTTTTTGGAGAACCAGGTTCAAGTGAAGAAAATTTGATATATGAGGCTGGTGAATATATAACATCAAATCCTAGTTTTTATCGTACTTTTCAATATGATTTAATTATTATTTATGGGATTTTAACAACAGAAATCGTTTCAACAGTAATTTTAACATTATTTCTTGTATATGGATTAAAATATGTAAGAAGCATTGGATTAGGGCTCATTTGCTTTCTTCCATTTGTAATAATCCTTTCACTTCTAATTGGAAGCACTGAAAATTTCTGGTTAACTGGGAAGCTTAGTTATACTGAAATATTTGAGACTGGTTTTTATACTTTAAGAACAGCAAGTTTGACAGCAAAATTACCTGGATTTTTAAATGCATTAGCAATACCATACCTCTATACACGATATATCTTCAATATTATCATATGGGGTTTACTGATTTTTTATTTTAAAAAATCCTTCAAAATCAAGAATATACCAATCGGTGAAGAATTAATCAAAAAAGTTATCTTTTCCAACATTTCTGAGTTCTTTTCATTTAATACTTATGCCAAAGGAGAAGTATCCTATTTAATTTCTAAGGAAGAACAGATTGAAATTGAAAATATGGAACAAGAGCGGGAAGAAATAAAAGATCTATTAAATATTTTAGAAAACGATAAATTATTGGAAGAATTGAAGCCAAAAGATGAGAATGAGAAACGAAGATTCTACTTTACTCTAAGATATCTTTATAATAACAATTTGATTAATATATGGGAACCAGAATTGAGTTATCTTTTCGAAAAAGCAGAAAAACAGGGACTTTACATCATTTATGATGACGGACGAGGGGTTTTTAATTATGCTTTTCGAAGTGATGAAATACAAGATCCTGGTTTAGTGTCTGGTATGTTCTCTGCAATTACTTCTTTTGTAAAAGAAATGACTAAATCTACCGAGGCTTTGAAAAAAATCGACCATGGAGATATTACTATCCTTTTAGAATATGGTAATAAAATCTTTGGAGCTCTATTTATAAAAGGAACTCAAAGTTCTGAGATAAGAGCTCCACTAAAGGAATTTGTTCAAAAATTTGAAAAAAAGTACGGAGAAATTTTAAAAGATTGGACTGGTGCACTTTCTCCTTTTAAAAAGGAAGAAAATAATAAACTTGTCGAAGATATTTTTAAAGAGGATTGATTTTTTCAAATTTTATTCTGGAATTGTTGCAACTGCTCGAATCCACCCTGCGCTAGCTCTTGCTATTTTTATAGGAAAGCAATACATTGTTGCACCCACCGGAGGAATTTTATCTAAATTTGTAAGTTTTTCTATTTGAAAGTATCCCAATTCAATACCAGCAAAATGACCTTCCCAAATTATAGATGGATCTCTAGTTTTCTCCCATTTTTGAGCAGTTATAGAAAATGGTGCATCCCAACTCCATCCATCAGTCCCAACAACATGGACACCTTGTCTAATGATATGCAATGTTGCATCTTTTCCTACCCCTACCCCTCGATGTGTATATTCTTTAGTCCCAGCATATTTAGATGCATTTGTGTAAATGCACAAGATATCTCCTTCCTTTAATTTATGGTTAATTTCATCTAATTTCTTATCGATATCTTCTACTGTCATTACATGACCATCTTCTAAATCAGTACAATCTAATACAATAAGTGGTCCAATACCCCATTCTAAAGGAAATTCATCAATTGTCATAGCTTTTCTCTGCCCTGTTTCTTTATCCTGAATTGGAGCAAAATGCCAGGGAGCATCCATATGAGTCCCATTATGAGTAGTTATTGTTATCATTTCACTTGCCCATCCTTTTCCGTCTGGTAAGTGTTCTTCCGGTTTTAATTCAGGAAAAACAAAAGCCATCTGTTTCCCACCAGATTCATGATTACTATATTCGATTTTAAGCCGACTATAAGGTGGATCGAAAATTAATTCATTAGGGTTAATTAAAGGGATAGATAAATCTATAAACTTCATAATACATTTTTATGATATCATCTAATTTAAATTTAGATAAATTTCTATTTTTTAGTGAAAAAAATTTCAGTTTAATTCATAGATTTAATAATTTAGCAGCATTTAAACCTAAAATTTTTTCAATCTCTTTATCATTTAAAAAATCAATATTCTCAAAATAATTCACAGCTATTTCTATCATTTCAGGATTATTAGCATCTGAACCATATAGGATTTTATGCACACCTATGACTTCATTTGCTCGAATTAGTAACTCTTTTAAGCGAGATGGCATCATATACGCTAAGTTACTCAAATCTAAATAGATATTCGGATATTGAGCTGCTAATGCAATAGCGATGTCAGTGAAAGGATATCCCATGTGTGTGATTACAATATTGGCTTTTGGGAATGAACCAGCAAATTCATCAATATAAATTGGATTTGAGTAAGTTAATACATTTCTTCTAGTTCCCGGAGGAGGATAACCACAGTGCATAACAATTGGAACTTTAAACTTTTGAGCAGCCTCTAATACGGGATAAATTAATTGATCATTCAACCTTTTTTTCCTAAAGGTGAGCATTATTTTAAATCCTTTAAATCCTTCCTCAGTAATTGCTCTTTTTATTTCTTCTTTAACATCAATAGTGTCATCAGATTTTTCAGGAGGGTTATAAAAAGGGATAAAAATCTCTGGAGCAAACTCAACCCATTTTTTCACATCTTGATTCTCCTTCATATTTACGGGTAATAATACAACTTTATCAATCTTCGAGTTCCTAAAATGGAAGATAGCTTTTTCCATTATATTAGAAGTATCGATAGACTTTACATTTTGTAGATTATTTACCATTCTTTCATAAAATCCATATTCCTGAAAAATAATTGCACCAGCTTCTTGCATTCTTTTTGTATCTATCGGTTGGAAAAGATGACAATGAAAATCAATCCTCAAATTGTTTCACTAAGTTAGTTATTTAGATTATGATTAGAATCATGTATAATTAAATTAGAATATTTTGAAAAAAGTCTTTAGATATAGTCAAAATTGATAAGTGCGATCTCTGAAGACTGTTCTAATTCGATCCTCTGTACTAAATCTTAGATCACCGAGGATGTTATTAATATCAGACCCAAAATTTTTAAAGAATTTTGGGCTTCTGGTTAAAATATCATCCAGATCATATTTTTTGAGAAAACAAGAGATAATTTCCCTTAAGTGCTGTTCTACAAAGGTATGGTTTGTTCCTTTTTCAATAATAGAAAATATTAATAAAGGTTGAGGATTATTTAATTCTTTATCTGGTTTTTGAACTATTTCTTGATAACAGATAATTTCAAAACTTGAAAGTGATATTACATTAATCTCATCGCCAAATACTTCACTAATAAAATCTTCTATCCCACTTAAAAATTTGGCACGTATTTTAGAATCTAAGACATTATCGCTAGACGAATAATATTGGATCTCAACTAGTCTATTCATGCCTAAGTTAATCCCAATTTCTAAAATAGCCATATCTCGAGATATTTTGTGTAGTTTTAACTTTACTATTATTTTTTTGTTAAACCTTCATTTAATATATTTTTAATTGTTTTTCCTCGAGAACCTAAATCTTGAACTTTAACCAAAAACAAATCCGGATGAACTTGAAGGAAATGTTAAATTATATTTATACCCTACCTAATATATATAATCTCAGAACCTTATTATAAATTTTAAATTCGATTTTAAATTGAAACAATAAATTATAATTACCTATGAGATGTGAAAGGATTTTTACCTTTTTTAAAAGCAAAATTCATCTTATTATATCAACTTTATGTTTAACATTTTGGATGTTATTATTTTTAATTTGGTATAAATTTAAAATATATCATGTAGACTTCCATATATTTCATGAAGCATTCAAAAAGATCCTTAACAACCCCCAGGAGCTTTATAATATTGATATTGAAGGTTGGGGTTATTATTATTTACCTAGCTTTGCAGGTTTCTTCTCATTTTTAGGTTTTTTTAATCTAACAACTGCTGCCTATATTTTTCTGACATTTAATTTTATTCTTTCTATTTTGCTGATTTTAATTTTTAACCGAATACTAATCTCGTTGAATTTGAAAAATAAATGGTCCAGATTAAGCTTTCTTTTATTAGTATCTAATGGGTGGATTATTTTTGACCAATATAGAACTCTTCAAACTAAACTTCTTGTAAGTTTGATATTTCTAAGTATAATATGGAAAGAAATGTATTATAGGAAGGAAGAAAAGGAGAAAACTATCTTTTCTTTTACACTAAATTATTTTTTTTTTGTTTTTGCTTTAGGTATGGTTCCTCAATTAATATTTCTCTTCATTATTTATCTATTTCATGACATTAGAATTTCAAATTTCTTTAAGAGAGATAACACTCTTAGACTCTTACTTGTTGTGTCCATAATTATATTTGAAAATTTTCTTTTTTTCATATATCCAGAATTAATTTCCGATTTTTTGAAAGGATTTACTGGAAATATCGATGAGAAATCGATTAGGGCATTGTTTATTTCAGACTTTCAATTTTCTAATAAATATTTTTTAATTATTATTAGATATCTAATGTTATTTTTAACAATCATAATAACATTGGGAATAACCATAAACAAACGAATTTCAATTGAGTGGAAATTTTCCCTTTTTTGTATTACATTTCTCTTTCTTGATATATTTCGTGGTTATGGATTATTACAGGTTTTATTACCTTTTATTTTAATTTTATTCGTACCATTCATACAACAGGAGCGATCATGGAACCAATTTGTTAAAAAGAACTATTTAATCATTATAGGTTTCCTTGCCATAGTAGGAATTATTTTTACTTCAAAAGATACTCAAGTCTTCTTACGAGCATTTCCGTTATTTAATGAATTGCCTTTAATTATTTTAGTATATTTAAGATGGTCTATTTTAACAGGTTTATTAGCTATTTCTTTAGCAATTTTAAATTTTAAAAATATAACTATATCTCCTTTTTTTAAAGAATGATTAATATAAAGATCTAGGGATATATACGATCATAGTTAACTTGGAGTGTAGAAGGGAAGAGTTGAAAGTTTATTTTGGATTGTTTTAAATGGATGTAAAACCATTTTTCTCGTGAGTTCCATAACATCCTCAGTATCTGAATATATGTTGTAGCATTCCACAGCTTCCTCAAATACAGTTTTTAAAGTTGTTTTCTTATTAAGGAGGGTATCCTTTGCGACATTTTTCGATATATTGCTTATTGTTTCTTTAAAGACTTTCTCTATAGCTGTTTTAACCTTCATATTAGGTTTCTCCTGTAGTTTTAAAACTACGCAATCCATATAGTCTTTATAGTCACTTACATAATTACACATATTTTCAACATAATCTACAACTTTTTGGGCATCAATTTTCCCAACATCAAAACTTTGAAATGTCTCTTCAATCCTTTCTCTCGCTTTCTCTACAAGTGCATCTTTAATATCTTTAATGAAAACCTCAACCGAAGCACCACTAGAAAAAACTTCATCAGCTTTCTGTTCTAATCCTGAAAGTAGATTTTTTTCAAATTCTATTGGTGAAGATTGAGTGCTTTCATGAACCTCATTAATTACTTCGACTTGTTCTGAATCAAATTGGTTCCCTATATAATCTTCTGCAATTTCTTGCTGGCTTATATCTTCTTGTTGTTCTTTTTCCATGCATGAAGGACAAACTCCGGTATAAGCATGAACCTCACCGATCCAAGGTTCAGTATTATATATACTTTTACATCTCTCACAATGATTATATTTTACCATAAATAATTCACTATTTATTATTCAATTTTTAATTATTTTAATCAAAATGACCTTTCCAATATTCTCTGAACCATTTTGTATTAATATGCTCAGGATTGGGATAGTCCTTAAATGAAAATTTAATTTTAACAGGTTTTGACACCTCATCCCCAAAATACCATTCAGTATTCTTATTGTAAGATTCTTTTGGTCCTGACAAACAAAATGGTCCGGGTGAACTAGTTGGTCGGCTCATTCCGAAACATAAATATAATCCGGTTTTAATTTTCCGGATTTCGTCTACCATACCTTCTTGTCCGTAAAAACTTTTAAAAACGTCATATTGCATTCTAAATACTGGTTTTCCATCTATTATTGAAACACTGATATGAGTTGCGAATCGAGAGTGGTAGGTTTTTTTCCCATCGATCAACCAAAAATTGTAACCCTCCCCTCTAAATCCTGGTCTTTTTTCGGTAGGAACAGGTGTATATGCTTTTCCTAACCAATGACCCAACTCTGTTTTGTACATGTACCACTCTCCCCACACTCGATCCTCCCCTAATAATGTAGCAGCATATTCACCATTTAACTCTTCAAAATCTGGTGGAGATAATGTTTTAAATAGCTCAACACATTGATCACGTGTTAATGACTGTAATTTTTCAACCGACCACTCCTCAGTGGATATATTATTTATTAAAGTCATTTATTATACCTTTTCTTTTAGGATTCTTTCTAAAATTAAAAATATCTAATAACTAATAATAACTATCAATTTAAAAAATATTTTCTATATATCTATTTTTAATTTCCTTTAAATCCTTAAGAAAAAGTTTAAATCGTTTATAATGTCTTAATTCTTATGTCTATAGTTGGAATAGATCATGAAAAATGCTCTGCTTGTAAAAGATGTATAACGGATTGCGTTAGAGGTCTTTTTGTTGAAGATTCATCCGGGAAAATAATCCGTCTTCCTGATGAAATGAATCGTTGTAATTTTTGTGGAAAATGTGTTGCCATTTGTAAAGCGAAGGCGATAATATGGGAGGGAGACTGGGAAGATGATGTTGAATCTTATCCGGGTGTAAAAAACTATGAAGAAAATGTATCTTACGAAAATTTGATGCAATTATTAAAAGCTAAAAGATCGGTGCGTCAATATAAACCTAAAAAAGTATCCCCAGAATTGCTTAAAAAAGTTTTTGAAGCTATGCGTTATGCATCGAGTGCTGATAATCGTAGAGCATGGAAATTTTCAGTTATTTCAGATCCAGAGATAATTAAAAAATTAAGTAAAGAATCAATTAAAATAGTATACCCTTATATAGGATTTCCCTCTGCGGAAGCAGCATTGAACTACTTTGAAAAGATTGATAAGGATCCCATTTTTCATAAAGCTCCAGCAGTAATATTTCATACGGTAAGTGAAAATGCTTCGATGCCAGCAGAAGATGCTGGAATCGTGCTTACTTATGGTCAACTTGCCGCACATACACTTGGTTTGGCGACTTGTTGGATAGGAATGGCTCACGGTCTAGGAATGAATAAAGAGATAATGAAAATTATTGGGTTAGAAGGCCCAATTCAAGGGGTACTAACAATTGGTTATCCTGCAGTTAAATATTACCACACTCCTCCTCGAGCTCCATTAGTCGTAGTAGGTTTAGATTAAAACTAATACCCTTATTTTTAGAACATCCTACATATTCATGCTATTCTTTTGAACACTTATACGTTTTTTAAAATGTATTTTTTCGAGGACGTAATGACTTAATAAATAGCAAATGATGACTGATAAAGGAAATACAATAGCTAGTTTTATAAGGGGAGAAATAGATATAAATTTGATTCCAAGGGATAAAGGAATAACGACGAATGGATGAATTAAGTACATGTAAAATGAACTATCTGCTAAATTCTGTAGGAGTTTTCCTTGCTTATTGAATTTTGCGTAAAAAATCTTAATTAACACAAAGATCATTCCCATAGAAGCGATATTATCTACCAACGCTAAAATAAGAGCATTGATATGGAGCCCTCCTAAAAATACGCTATAATCTGAATCAATTCCTACAAAAACAAAGAAATATGTAAAAAATAACATAACTGCAACGAAAATTGTAATGGTCCAGATTTTTACATGGTGCCTAGTCATCTTTTCGAACCAACCATACCTATAAGCGATGATACCAACACTAAACATAATAAAATATTGAATCATATAAGCAAATGGTAATCCCAGCTGAACATCGTTTAAGGGAAAGGGTATGCGAACTAAAAAAGATAGGAACCCTAAGCCAATAGCTAAAAGGAATAAATAAATATATTTTGGGATATGTAATTCCTCTGGGATAATTTGCTGTATCGAGTTAATTCTTGTTAACTGACGCCAAATAGTATAAATGACACTAAAAATTAATAGAACAACGAGAAACCAAGTAATCGTAAATTCTGTTATATAATCTACAAAATTTTCTAGAGATTGGAAATTACTTAAGTAATAATCTATAAATGATCCTTGCATTCTTGGGTAAGTATCCCATGGTTTTATTCCCCGTGCAGCCAGGAGATAAAAAATAACAGGATTAACTAGGACAACATATAAAAGAACAGGAATACCGAGACGTATTGATCTATCTTTCCAGAAGGATGATACTCCCTTTCGATCATAACTCCCTGGAGTGAAATAACTTCCCATCAAAAAGAATAATCCTAATAATGAGGCTTGGAAAATACCTCCAAATCCTGCTATCATAGAAAAGAATATTTCGGTGAAAGTATCAGCCGGGTTAGACTCGTTGTCCGTAATCATATAATACCACCATCCTTCCCCGCCATAGGTGACCCTAACATGTGTAAAAATCACGAGAATGGCAAATAAAATCTTTATATTATCAAGAAAAAGGAGCCGTGGTCTTTTTGATTCTGAATTCATTAGTATGGTTCACTTTTGATTAATGTTCTATCATTCTTACTTAATATAAATTTGATCATATTTTTTTTTAGACTTCTAACTCTTACCTTTTCTGGGTACCAGTTTATCCAAATCATTTTGTTCTTTATTTCAAGATGAAAACTATATAAAGAAACTGAAAAATAATATTAATTATTAAACTTAACATCCTAATATATTGATAATAAGAAGGTAAGATTATGACATCAACTAATAGAATAACTCTAAACAAGAAATTAATTAATTTTGAAAGACGTTATGATATTGATTGGTTGAGGATAATTGCAGTTTTTTTGGTTTTTATTTACCATTGTTCAAGATTTTTTGATGAATTTGAATGGCACATTAAAAATGATGAAGTTGATTTAGGTGTGACATTTTTCTTCACTTTCTTAGGTGGTATTGGAATGCCTCTTTTCTTTATAATTTCAGGGATGGCAACTTTTTACTTTTTAGGTTTCGCGAATGCTGGGCTTTATATAAAAGCAAGATTCATTCGTCTCATGATCCCATTCTTATTTGCGATATTTACTCAAATTCCTATACAAGTCTATCTTGATCGAGTAAGCCATTCTGAGTTTACTGGTTCTTTTTTCGAATTTTACCCTCAATATTTTAATGGATTATATGGTTATGGGGGAAACTTTCCATGGGCAGGATTCCATTTATGGTTTCTGATTTTACTTTTCCTCTTCTCTCTCGTAACTGTTAACTTATTTGTGTTTCTTAGGAAAGATAAAAATCTTGAAAAAATTTCAAAAGTAGCACCTTTTTTCAAGAAACCGGGATCACTTTACTTATTAATTATTCCAGCATTATTATTGCAATTACTTAATCCACTTTCTATTCTTGGAGAATTTGGGGGTTATAATCTCTTTTCATTATTAGTTTTTTACATAATAGGATTTATGATAGCATCTGATAAATATTTCAAAGAATCTATTGAGAATCACTGGCATATTGCTTTGATTGTAGGTATTATATCTATATTAATTTTACCAGTTGTAATATTATTCCTTGATAATTTCTTTTTATATTGGATTCTTGGTTTAACTTATGTGTGGAGCTTTATAATTGTAATTCTTGGGTCAGCAAGTAAACATCTAAATTTTAACCATAAATCAAGAAAATTTCTGAATGATATTGTTATGCCTTTTTATGTAGTTCATCAGACAATTATCGTCATTATTGGTTTTTATGTAGTTCAAACAGACTTAATGATCTTATTGAAGTACCTTATTATTTGTGGTATATCCTTTGCCATAATTATTGCCTTAGTTATGATTATTAGGCAGGTTAATATCCTTCGATTCCTATTTGGAATGAGTTTAAAGAAGAAACCTTTATCGAATAAAGTGAGTAAAGATAAGTTGGGAGAAGGATAAATCTTATGGAAGCTGAAAAATGGAATATTGCTATTTGTGGATTAAATTGCGCAAAATGCCCTGATTATCACACCACCAGATGTGAAAACGAATGTGCAAGAGGATTACTAGGGAATCACTCGAGCAAAGAATGCATATTATTACCTTGTGCACGGGAGAAGGGTCATCGATATTGTTTTGAGTGTATTGAATTTCCGTGCCAGAAATTGGAGGATTTTTCTTCCGATGGCTATGCCCATCATAAACAAACCGTAGAGAACATGAAAAAGATGAAAGAGATTGGAATTAAAGCATGGATCGCAGAACAGGAGAAATGCATGTTCTGCCCAGGTTGGAAATTCTAGCAATTAATAGCGTATGCTATTTATCTTTCAAGGTTGAAAACATCATATCTTGAATAAGAATATCTGGTTCTCGATCTTTCCCAATCGCTAAGATTTTGCCTGAATTGTCCGCTATAACACTCTGTCCACCATAAATGTAGCCTTTCCATGGCCCGGAAGTAATTTCACCCACTAAATCTGTACCAATAACACCAGCCTTTACTCTTTCTGCTACACTTTTCGCTAATCTTTCCAATTTTTTTCCATGTTCTGGCCAATTTTCTCGCTTTTCTGCCCATCCATAAGGAACAATAAGAAGATCAGGTTTCTTCTCACTCATCTGTTTTATTAAATCATCTTTAAATGTGTCTGCACAGATTAACAATCCAATTCTACCGAATTCAGTATTAACAAATGATATAATTTCTCCTGAAGTATAAGGAGGATTCATCAATTTGGTAAGAAGGTTTATTTTCCGATGTTTCAGGAGGATCTCTCCCTTATTATCGATTAGGACTACAGAGTCATATAGTCTATTTCCCTCCTTTTCCGCTAATCCTATTGAGATCATGATTTTATATTTTTTTGAAAGTTGGCATATTCTATCCGTATCTGGTCCTGGAATAGTATTCGCAAGTAGATGGGCTTTCGGATTTACCCATCCCAATAGAGAACATTCGGGAAAGCAAGCAATATCAACTTTATCTAATTGCTGTAGTGCCTTTTCAATGCGTTCAAAATTTCCCTCTCGATCTCCATCAATACATTCAATCTGGCATGCTGCAACCTTAACTTTAATTGCTATTGTCATATCATTTTTAAAAGCTTAAGTTTAAATTTATAGACTTGGGAACGGTTCCATCCTATCTTCCCTTAATTGTAAGATTATTGCCTCTTCGGGACAAGTTCTATGACATAAACCACAGCCAAGACATTTATTCCTATCAACTACAGCAAAATCTTCTTCTATAGAAATTGCATTAACAGGACATCTATCAACACAGGCCTTACAAGCAATGCATAGATCTTTGTCAATAACGGATTCGAATATTGCATTCATGAATTTATGTTTATCAAAACCAAATTGGGTTATACCTCTCATTAAACCACAACAGCAGGGACAACAATTGCAAATATTCGATAAATGTGTTTTATTAGCTCCTGCGTGTACCAGTCCTGCTTCATCGGCTTCATCAATAATTTTTATCGCTTCATCAGCAGTTATTTCTCGTCCTATCCCATTTTCAATATAATATTCAGCAGCAGCACCAAAACTCAGACAATTTTCCGTGGGATATTCTTTATTACAACTACCATGAATGAGCCTAGTTTCTTTTCTGCATATACACTCTGCAACAGAGATTATTCTAGCATCTTTTATACTCTCCTTAAGTTTTTGATAAGGTACAAGCACTGTATCAGGCTCAATCGTTTCTTCGATGGGGATAACCTTAAAGCCCGGTATATTAAATTTTGTAAGTTCATAAATAAATTTCGTATCAAAATATTCTCGATACAATTGAGCGAGATCTTCATCTATATTTTGTACTGAATATTCATATAATCCAATCATAAATGGTGCAAGATTATAGATGGTGATATTGCCTCTACGGATGCGAAAAAGTAGTCCTTTTTTAGATAAAGATTCTAAGTCCCTCTCAACCACATTTTTATCTAAGCCTGTTCGCTCCGCTATTTGATCTGCGGTTTCCCTTTCTCGAGAAGGTTTCAATTTTAAAAAAACTTCCACATCTTCGGTTGAAAAAAGTCTTTTCAATATTTTAACTCCAACACCGGTTGAGGTTTCAGGAAGACCAATTGAGTTTTTATTTATATACTCCCTTAATTTAACATAAGATTCGTCAGACATTATTTCTACCTTGATAATAGTAATATCACTTAATTTAAACGAGCGGGCATTATCCGAACAATTCTTAATGGAGTTTTAACCATAGATATGGCATTTTCAGGACAGAAATATGCACAAACACCACATCCTATGCACCTTTCTTCATCCCTTTCCGCTATACCATCTTCATTCAGCTCTATTATCAATTGATGACATTTTTCTACGCACGTACCACAACCAATGCATAATTCTTGATTTATCTGTGATAAGAAATTGGTATAATTAGCAATAGGTCTTACCATAAATCCTCCACCTTGAGGACAACAATCGGAACAACAATTACATATAGCATCTTCTCGAAGTTCTGGATTTGCGCGCAAATGCATAGCTTTATGCACTAAACCATCATCACGTATTTTTGCTAATAAATCTCGCGCTTCTTCTTTTGATATAAGTCTCGCAAAACCATGCTTTGCTGTATGTCGTGCACTCTTCCCAAAAGTAAAGCAAGTATCTTTGATATTTGTCTGCTTACATGGATCTCCAAGAACTCTTTTATGATTTCGACAATAGCAGCTACCAACGGCTATATCATCATATTTTTCAATAATCTCTTCAACTGTTTGAGTTGGTAATATCATCTCTTGAGGTGATTCTATTGTTTCATCGATAATAATTTCAATCTCTTCTCCAGTTGCTTGATTAGAAAAGCTGCTAATTACAGTTCTATCAATTGGTCTCACTTTATTAATAGTGGACTTATATGAATCGTAATTTTTTTGAACACTTTCTTTTCTTTTTTCATGCAAGCTATGTTGTAATCTAGCGAGTTCTTTAATATCCTTATCCTCTATATCAATGTCCCTCATAAAAATATAGTCAAATATTCTGCCAAATGGGAGTGTTCGGTAAATCATTATACCATCAGTTGTAGGCTGATCCATTATTACACCATTTTTGGCTAGTGCATCTACCTTAACTAAGATTTCTTCTTCAGTTAATTCAACACCTTTTTTCTTTAAACTATCTTTCAATTCTTCCATAGTAAATGAACTTTTCTCTTCAAACGCTCTTAAGAAATCGACGTTTTCTTCCCCAACAGCAATTTTTATAATTCCCACTATCTCTTCTGGAATTGCATCGTCTGGTTTTGCTCTAGTTATAATTCTGGCAGCGTTTGTAAATTTTTCATCCAGTTTTTTTTCATCACTTTTTAACATTTTAAATCAAATTTACTAAAATTAAGTTTGTTTAAAAATTTTGATCATAAACTAACTCCTTTTCACAATTCACGACAAAGGTTTTATTAAAAACAAATTACACAGATTACATAATATTGGTGAAATTGAATACATTAAAAACACTTAAATGGAATTGTTTAAATGAAGACATCTAGTATCTATAATGAAGGGAGAAAGCTGCTCCTAATGGGGAGTAGCGCATACAAGATGAAGGAGCTACCATTAGAAGTTAGAGAAAGAATTGATCTAGGTATAGAAAAAGGAGTCGTCTTCGTCGTTGCTGAAGCCCATGGATCGTGTAGACTCTTTCAGGATTACCTTGCCTCTAAGAATTATAGGGATGTGGTGATTGGGCACGCTAAAAGCTTGAGATACAATGCTGGGGGTTGGCAAGATGTCAAATATGGTAATAACCTTAAGGAGAGGGAGAAAAATATGATCAAGGATTGTGATTATGCCATTGTGATCTGGCAAGACAAAAGCAGTGTAATCGCCGAGAATCTCGAATATTTGAAGAAGCTCAGGAAATCCACCTTCCTATACGAGTATAATAGCTCAGATGGAACGTTTCAAGCGGGGCAGCTTGACCCGAGAAGGATTTTCAGAAAAATCTTCCCCTTTTCGAAATCGTTTAAGCAGAAAGAAAAAAAAGCTTTTGATAAGTGGTTTTCTGAAAAATTAAATCAATAATAAAGAGTTCTTAAGAATTATCTCTCTGACGAAAAACCATAAATACTGGAAATAGTGGTTACACTACTCCTGGATTATAAAATTAAAAAAAAAAAGAAAGAACCAATTAAAAGGATTTTAGTAGATACAAATGCTTGTAATCAGTTCATCTAAATATCATTCTTACGTTCTTATTCCTCTGTCCATGATAAGTGAATAAAGTATTTACCCCCATAATTTCCAAAGCTGTATTGAGAGTGATTTTTCCGTGTAAAGCGCCATTTGGAGGCACTTCAGCCAATCTAGTTGCGATTTCATTAACCTTTTCCTCAAGCTCTTCTTCAGGGACGCTTAAACTTACCAATCCTATTCGCTCAGCTTCCTTACCATTAATTGTTAACCCTGTCATTAAAAGATATCTAGCTTTTTTAATTCCAAGATACACCTGCCATAATGGCATACTTGTCGAAAAGCCCCCACGTGTAGCCGGATGCCCTAGATTTGCATTATCTGCTGCTATTGAAATGTCACATAGAAGCTGTAAGTAACATCCTGCTGCGAGACAATGTCCGTGAATTTGGGCAATAGTTGGTTTCGGGAACTTCCAAAGGCGCAGATATTTTGCATATATTTTTTTTTCTAAGATGTCATACAGCTTTCTATATGTCCATCCTCCCTCCGGTGCTGTTGTATAGTAGGATCCGCCTAAATCATATCCGGAACAGAAACTTTTACCATTTCCCTTTAATACAATAGCATTTACCGATTTGTCTGCTTCAGCATGATCAAAAACAGCATCCAAATCATCAAGCATCTGATAATCCATTGCGTTATGTTTCTCAGGACGATTTAAAGTTATATAACCGATTTTATTTTTTGATTCATAAAGAATGGTTTTAAAACTCATTTTTTAATCACCAATACTTATTTTGATTTTTTCAGTAAAATATGTTGGGTATTGTTATAACAAATATGGATTATACTTAGTGTTGAATAAAGTATTGGATCCTAAAGGAGAAAATTAACAAATAAATAACTTTAAAGCAACAAAGTGTAATGTATTAGTTAGATTATTAAAGAACAAGCTCTACTTGATAAGTAGTAGCTAAGTCTTTATCTGATAAACTCTCGTAATCTTCCCACATTTTCTGAATTTTTTTTCCATGTAAACCATTTTTCATATTTGTAACTGCTTCGAGAACTTCTTCATGAAATTCTTCTGAACCCTTAATAATTGTAAACCCTTTTTTAAGAAATCCGTTCACTGTTTGGTTTCCCCACCATAATTTTAAGGGCTTTACATCGGGAATCGCAGTTGATTGGATTTTTTTCCATCCAAAATTTCGTGCCCATGAGATAAGTTTAGTAAGCATTCCATCCCCAATCCCTCTACTAGTATATGGTATATATTCGATTGATTCTCTTTTGT
>Ga0209427_10001994_pt1 | contig 23812 bp, 21 predicted proteins | sample DeeMarSWOR136_30_FD_187465 | JGI IMG/M metagenome (GOLD analysis project Ga0209427, IMG submission 187465) | Marine sediment microbial communities from White Oak River estuary, North Carolina - WOR-1-36_30 (SPAdes) (version 2) | ecosystem: Environmental > Aquatic > Marine > Intertidal zone >...
GAGACAGGGACCGCATTCCGATGAAAGCCCTGAGCCTTGAGCCTTTGGCCATGCGCCTTCGGCTCAGATATCGCCTTGAGGGGAATGGCCATCCCTGGCCAAAGCCTCGTCGGTTTGAGGCGAAACTTCTCTAGAAGAGAGAGGGTGCTTTAAGGCGGATTTTTCCATCACTCCAACACTCCAATAAGATTCGGTGGGTGACCCCATGTCTGAAGAATTCCTTTACCAAGACCCCTTCCCCCTGGGCGAGGATGGGACGGCGTACCGTCTCCTGACAGAGGATTTTATCTCTACCGGCTCCTTTGAGGGTCAAAGCATCACGAGGGTCGCCTATGAAGGGCTGGTGTTGCTCGCGCAAGAAGCTTTCAAGGATGTCTCTCACCTTTTGAGGACGTCTCACCTCGAGCAACTCGCTGCCATCCTGGATGATCCGGGGGCGTCTGAAAATGACAAATATGTGGCCTTTGAAATGCTGAAAAATGCGGTGATCTCGGCCGAAGGGGCCTTCCCCATGTGCCAAGACACGGGCACTGCCATTGTAATCGGGAAAAAGGGTCAGCAGGTCTGGACAGGGTATTCTGATGAAGAAGCGCTTTCCCGAGGGATCTACCAAGCCTACCGGGAAAATAATCTCCGCTATTCCCAGATGGCGCCCCTCTCCACGTACGAAGAAAAGAACACGGGCTGTAATCTGCCCGCCCAGATCGAGCTCTATGCAACGGAAGGGAATGCCTACCGCTTCCTCTTTTTGGCCAAGGGCGGTGGTTCGGCTAACAAGACTTTCCTTTACCAGGAAACCAAGACGATTCTCAACCCGGAGATTCTGGTGGCCTTCATGGATGAGAAAATGAAGGCTTTGGGCACTGCAGCATGCCCCCCTTATCACCTTGCCTTTGTGGTGGGCGGCACCTCTGCTGAAGTGAACCTCAAAACAGTGAAACTGGCTTCCGCGCGCTATCTGGACGCCCTGCCTACCACCGGCAATGCGGGGGGCCGCGCTTTCCGGGACAAAGATCTGGAAGAGAAGTTGCTTCGCCTTTCGCAAGAATCGGGAATTGGTGCCCAGTTCGGTGGCAAGTATTTCTGTCTGGATGTGCGGGTTATTCGCTTACCAAGACACGGGGCATCCTGCCTCGTAGGTCTTGGGGTGAGCTGTAGCGCAGACAGGAACATCAAAGCCAAGATCACGCCGGAGGGTCTCTTTCTGGAAACCCTCGATCGCGATCCTGCTCGGCTGTTGCCGGAGCCGGCATGGTCCGACGAAGACGTTGTGCATATTGACCTTGAACAGCCAATGGACGAAATCCGACACATTCTAAGCCAATACCCAGTTTCGACGCGGCTCGTTCTGAATGGCAAAATCGTGGTTGCTCGAGATATTGCCCACGCTAAACTCAAGGAACGACTTGATCGAGGTGAGTCTTTACCGGACTATTTCAAGAACCACATCATCTATTATGCGGGCCCGGCAAAAACGCCCCCAGGTTATGCCGCCGGGTCTTTTGGGCCCACTACAGCCGGACGCATGGATCCTTATGTTCCGTTGTTTCAGCAACATGGTGGATCCATGGTCATGCTGGCCAAAGGCAACCGGTCAGGCCTGGTGAAAGAGTCGTGCAAAAAATACGGCGGCTTCTATCTGGGTTCTATCGGGGGAGCGGCAGCGCGTTTGGGCAAAGAATGTATCACCAGCATGGAGATTCTCGAGTACCCCGAGTTGGGGATGGAAGCGATTTACATGATCACAGTCAAAGATTTCCCCGCCTTTATGATTACCGACGATAAAGGAAACGACTTCTTCGATCGTTTATTGAAATGATTTCGGACAGATACTCTGTTCTGCCCGACCTTCATGGGGCGCCAAAAACCTTCGCCTCCGCCTGTTTTTGTTTGACAGGGTCGTCCCATAACGAATAATTTACCCTTTCAATAGGATATGAGCCTGTTTTAGTGTTTTGTAAGCTTTCGGCTGTAAAAATAATTCCTTAAGGAGCAACTGCCCAGAAATGATGATGGAGCATCTTTTTTCGCCCTTTTCCTTGAAGGGTGTTGAGCTGAAAAACCGAATCGTCATGCCTCCCCTTGCCTCTTTTCTTATCGAGGAGGACGGTTCTGTAACGGATAAAACCATCGAGCATTACAGAAGGCGCGCTGCGGGCGGACCGGCAATGGTTATCGTGGAAGCCCATGCTGTCTCACCGGAAGGCATCGTCTCTCACCATCAGGCAAGAATCTATGATGACAGGTTCACAGAGGGTTTATCGCGTATTGCAAGCGTCATCAGGGCCGAAGGCGCTGTACCTGCCATCCAGATTCACCATGGCGGCCGACAGACTTCGGCACGGGTAATCAAACAGAAACCCTTCGCCCCTTCGAACCTTCCCTGCCCCACAATTCGTGGCGATGTGGAACCGCTCACCATCGACGGGATTCAGAGGATCATCCGTCACTTCGGAGAGGCTGCCGTCAGGGCCGTACAAGCGGGTTTTGACCTCTTAGAGATCCACGGGGCTCACGGTTATCTGATCAATCAGTTCTTATCCCGGTTTTCCAATATAAGAGAAGACCAATACGGCGGTGATACGGCTGGACGGGCTCGCTTCGCCTTTGAGATTGTCCAGGAGATCAGAAGGAAGATAGGGCCCGATTTCCCACTCTCTTTCAAAATCAGTGCCCAGGAATTTGTGCCCAACGGGTTGACGGTGGAAGAAAGCCTCGAGATTCTCAAGGAGATCATCCCTGCGGGTGCTGATATGGTTCAGGTATCTGCCGGAAATGATGCCACCCCTGAGTGGATCTGCCAGCCTATGTTTATGGAAAAGGCCTGCCTCGCCGATTCCGCGGGAACCATCAAAAAAGCCCTCCAGGTCCCCGTCATGGCTGTTGGCAGAATTAACGACCCCCTTTTGGCCGAGACCATCATCGCTGAAGATAAGGCTGACTTGGTTTGCATGGGGCGGGGCCTTTTGGCAGATCCGGAAATGCCGAACAAAGCAAAAGAAGGGCGGCTGGATGACATCAGGATTTGCATTGCCTGCAATACATGCATGGAGTCCATTTTCCGAAGAGGTCGCATTGAATGCCTGGTCAACCCGACACTGGGCCGCGAAAAGGAAATGGAGCTGAAACAGGCCGAAAAACCAAAGAAAGTGATGGTCATCGGTGGGGGGCCAGGGGGCTTGCATGTGGCGTGGGTGGCTGCAAAACGAGGGCACGATGTCCATCTTTATGAAAAGCAGCCCCAACTAGGGGGCCAATTGATCTTGGGCAGCGTCACGAAGTACAAGAAAGAGCTGCTTAGCCTTATCAATTTCCAGAAAAGGCAGGTTGAAAGGTCCGGGATCAATACCCATCTCAATTGCGAGGTGACTCTGGACACGGTAAAAAGTGAGAATCCGGATGCGATCGTTCTCTGCACGGGCTCAATCCCCATTAAGCCGCCTGTTCCCGGCATTGACAAACCGATTGTCCGGACTCTGACGGAAGTTTTCGAAGGAAAACACCTGCCCAGGATGAAGACCGTGGTCGTCGGCGGAGGGGCCACAGGCTGTGAGGTGGCCCATCACCTTTCTGAAAGCGGCTGCTCAGTCACCATTGTGGAGCAACTCCCTAAACTGGCCGGCCAGCTTGAGTCTATCACCAGAAAAGTACTTCTCAAACAGCTCAAAGAGAACAAAGTCCAGTTTCTCACGGAGCACAAGTTGGTGAAAATACAGGACCATGGCGTCCTGGTCACCGGCCCCGATGGAAGCGAGTCATTCATAGAAGCGGAGGCCGTCGTCATCGCCATAGGCAATCGCCCCGATAACCGCCTTTATGAAAAGATTGAATCGATGGGCATCCCTGTCTACCAAATCGGGGATTGTCTTGAGCCCAGAAGCGCAAAGGCGGCCATCTTTGAAGCGGCCGATATCGGACGGGCTATTTGAAGGTCAGCGTTTGATAGGCCCTTTGGATTTCCCTAAATTTCTGTTCGGCGAGAACCCTGAATTCCTCTCCCAAGTGGGCAACTTTATCGGGATGGTATTTATTGGCCAGTTGCCGGTACGCGGCCTTGATTTCCTCTGATGAAGCAGTCTCTTTGAGCCCGAGAATCTCATAGGGATTCAGGGGCTTTGTCTCCTCGCTCCCGATCCCCTGTTCCTTCTCGAAAAAACCTTCCCCTCGAGCGCTATGCTCATCGTCACGCAGCTTTTCGGCCTTTCTGTGCCTGATGAAAAAGAAGTACCCCAGCAACCCGATAATGGCGATGTCATCGATCCAGCCCCAGCCTAAGAGAAAATCGGGCAGGAGGTCGTAGGGCAGTAGCAGATAGAGAATCAACAGAAGAATCAGCCAAAAAGGCATTTCAGTCCTTGATCTCCTGTTAAAAGGTCTATGTTTTGGCCTCTTTGATGAGGTCTTCCCCGAATTTTTCGAGGAAGGTGTCCAAATCTTCTTCCCACTGGGGCATCATATTGAGGCTTTGTTTCTTGAGAAGCCTGTTTTCTAAGATGCAGTTGGCGGGCCTTTTTGCGGGTGTAACGCAGTCCTTCAAATGGCAGGCTTCGATAGATCCTTTTATCTTGAGTCTATTCAGAACGTGTTCAGCATAGGCATAGCGTGTGCAAAAGCCCTCTGCAGTGGCGTTAAAAGTTCCCCTGGCTCCAGCATTAATCAGTTCTCTAATCTGGTGTGCCAGTCGATAGGTCCATGTGGGAGAACCGAACTGATCATCCACGACCTTGAGGGTTTTCTTCTTTTTCTTGTTCAAGGCATTCTTGAGTAAGGATGTAATAAAGTTGTTTTTTCCCCTGCCGTAAAGCCAGCCTGTCCGTATAATGACACAATCTGGGGCATTTTCTTTGACGGCCACTTCGCTCTCCATCTTGCTTTTTCCATAGGCGGAAATGGGGTCCATGGAATCGTCTTCAAAATACGGCTGGGGCACGCTCTTTTGTCCACTAAATATGTAATCGCTGGAAATGTGGATCAGCTTAGACTCATACCTTGCTGAACCTTGAGCCAAATTCCTGGGGCCCTCCACATTGACTTTTCTTACCCTATAGGATTCCTTTTCACAGGCATCAACATCTGTGAAGGCAGCGCAGTTCAGGATGATATGAGGGCGTACATGATGCAGTTTGTCTATGACCTTGTCCCAACTGGTGATATCCAATTCCTTTTTGTCAGGGCATATGATATCGTAACTCTCACCGAGAACCGATTTGCAATCGCTGCCGAGCATGCCCTTACTGCCTAAAAGCAATATTTTCATCTATGAATAGCCCTCCTGAAATAGCGAATTCAACCCAGTTTTTTATCACATAACTCAAAAAATGTCCGCAACATCTTCGTGTGAAAGTTGCAAGTTTAGCCATAATTTAATATATTAACTATTGGATTTCCGTCAACAGTTCCGATGAAGCTCTCCCTTCCTAAGGAAGACAGGAGGTGGGCACATAGTCCGGTTTTTCGCAATGGTACCGAGATCTCCCGCCAGTTCCAGAGAATGCATCGTGCTCAGCCTTTTGATCACCTTTGTTGTGTCTATTTTGCCGGGTTCGGCCTGGACCCTTGAGAAACCGCGCCGGTCCGTCTATGACGATCCCATCAAGAAGGAAATTCTTCTGGGTATCGATCTTTTGTATGACATGAAATTTGATGAGGCAGAGGCGCTCTTCTCCAGGGTGGCCTCACAGAAACCGGACCGTCCCATCGGTTACTTCTATCTGGCCATGGTGTCCTGGTCTCGACTGGCCTCCGGCTTCTGGTCTTCTGATGTGGTGGCCGAGTACGCTCGCCGTATCGACAGGACCATAGAAGTCGCAAGAGAGCGCATTCAAAACGGCGAACCCGACAGCTACACCTATTTCTATCTGGGAGGGGCTCTGGGTTTCAAGGGGCGTTTCGAGTTGATGCAACACAAGTGGTTCACGTCCTTCAACCTGGCCTACCAAGCAATTCAGGCCCTTGAAAAGTGCCGCAAGATGGAGCCCAGCAACCAGGACGTTCTCCTTGGGTTGGGGAGTTTTGACTACTACACCGCCCGCCTATCGGGCGTCCTCAAATTCCTGACCTATCTTCTCCTTCACAAGGGAGACAAGGAAGAAGGCTTGAAAAAACTCCACATTGCAGCGGAAAAGGCCATTTACTCCGGCGTCGAGGCCAAAAGCATGCTGATCCACATCTATCTTTTTATGGAGGAAGACTTCCGGAAGGCCCTCCCTCTCACCCAAGAAATGGCGGCAAGGTACCAGGAGTGCCCGAGACACAAGTTTTTTGAAGGGATTGTCTACATCCGAGAGGGAAAAGATGCTGAGTACAGGGCGGTTGTGGCGTTTCTTCGTAGAAGGGCACTAGCCGCCTCGTCAGCAAGCCAGGCGGCTGTCTGGCACAAGCAGGCTCTCTATCTGGAAGCATGCTACCATCTTTTTCGCGGGCAATGCCCTGAGGCAAGGGCTAAGCTGGACGCCATTCTGTCCCAACCTGACCCTTTGACGGATCCTAACATGATCGCATGGCCGTTGCTGAAAAAGGGCATGAGCTATGACCTGGAAGGGAGCCGAGAAAGGGCGGTAGAATTCTACAAACGCATCCTCGCCATGGAAAACGGCGCCGGTGCCCAGTTTCTCGCAGAGAAATGCCTGGAGGAGCCTGTTCAAAAAAACGACCCCTTTCTTGGCTATTGATGTTGATATGGGAAGACGTTTCTACCTCATACTCGTGACTGTTCTCTTTTTTGGTTTCCTCTCAGCCTGCCTGCCCTTTGCCCTGAGGCTCTCCCCTTCCCTATTTGAGAATCTTGCCGCATCCGTGTTTGAGGAGTGTGACCCTGAAATAGCAAAAACAGCGATCCCCGCCAACTTGAAGCTCCTTGAAGGGCTCCTAAAAAGCGACCCCACCAACCGGGATATCCTGGCAACGCTCTCCATGGGGTATGCCGGCTATGGTCTGCTCTTTGTCGAGCCCGGTGATCCTGAACGCGCTTCCCAGATCTACGTCCGGGCGCTCGATTACGGCTTTGAGGCCCTGGGGCCTCTGGGAAAAGAGATCCGCAATCTGGAAGCCGACAGGTCCGCCATTGAGGATGCGTTAAGCGCTCTGGGGAAAAAAGACTTCAAGGCCCTGTTCTGGGCCACCCTGTCCTGGACCGCGTGGATCAACCTGAACCTGGACAAACCCGCGGCCTTCGCCCAACTGCCCGCATCCGAGGCGTGTCTCAAGAGGGTGCTGCAATTGGATGCCCCATATATGCACGGCCTTCCCCATATTCTTGCAGGCGTAAGCCTTTCCGCTCGCCCACCGCTTTTCGGGGGAGACCCCAACAAGGCGAAATCCCATTTTCAGCAGGCCCTGAAATTGGGGCAGAGGAGATTTTTCTTGGCCCAGTATTACTTTGCAAGGTATTATGCGGTAAGGGTCCAGGACAAAGTGCTCTTTCTCGATCTCCTCCATGAGATCATGGATGCTCGGCCCCAAGAACTCCAAGACGTTTGCCTCATCAACACCATCATTCAGCATGAAGCGGGAAAACTTGTGAGGCAGGCAGACGAGCTTTTCCTTTAGGATAACAGCATGCCCGGCAACAAAACCTTCCGATTTTTGTGCCTCATCGCATTCAGCCTGTTCCTCTGCCAGATCCATGTTCCCCTGAACACGGTCCACGGTGCCGACCGGTTCCTCATCAAGTTCGCAACCGTAGCCCCGGAAGGCTCCACTTGGATGAACCACATGAGAGAGCTTGACAAAAAGCTCAGAACAAAAAGCCAAGGCCGAATTGGTTTCAGAATTTATGCGGGTGGTGTGGCTGGGGATGAACTCGATGTGCTGCGAAAAATACGGATCGGACAGATTCACAGCGCGGCTTTCTCCGGTGTGGGTTTCGGACAGATCCTGCCCATGGTGAGAATTCTGGATTTGCCTTTCCTGTTTCGGAACGACGGGGAGATTGATCTGGCTCACAGAAGCTTGCAAGATGACTTTTCCGCTCACTTTCAGGAAAAGGGATTTGAATTGATCTCATGGGCAGAAGTTGGAAATGTCCATCTCTTCTCCCAAAAGCCCATTGAACAGGTGGGTGACCTTTCAAGGCTCAAAGTATGGGCATGGTCCGGTGACCCCATTGCCAAGGAAACTTTCACCGCCATGGGCACCAACCCGATCCCCTTGGCCATCACGGACGTGACCACATCACTCAGCACAGGGATGATCGATACCGTTTACGCTCCCCCTCTGGGTGCCCTGGCCCTTCAGTGGTACACCTCTGTCAAATACATGATGTCCCTCCCTCTGGCCCACAGCACCGGGGCGGTTCTTTTGACAAAAGCCTATGCCGACCAAATTCCGGCGGATCTTTTGAAGATGTTAAAGGAAGAATTCCAGAGCGCTATGGTTGCTTTGACTTCCGATCTAAGAATGCAGAGTGAAGAAACGATCCGTCTCCTTGAAAAACGTGGGCTCACAATTCTACCCCTCCCTTCAGGAGCCGACCTCCAGGCGTTCTACAAAGTTCACGATCAAGTGGCGCTCGCCCTGGCAGGTGAGATCTATCCAAAAGAATTGCTGGATCGGGTGTATTCCATCTTAGGAAGGCGCCCCTGAGGCGAAGGGTCAAACAAATGCCCCGAAATCAATTGAAGAATCCAGGCGCTGAGGACCCGGCTTTGAGCGGCCCCCCAGAGCGGGAGTTCTCTGTGATTAGATGAAGATCTTGAGATCCATTGACAATGCAGTCAGCCGACTGGAAGGGTGGCTAATTGTGGCCTTCCTGGGTACGATGGTGACCCTTACCTTTGTCCAGGTGTTTCTCCGGGCCCTCTATATTCATGGTCATTTGAGATGGGCCAACACGCTTATGGGTCAAATCGACTGGGCCGAGCCCCTGGTCAGACTCCTTGTCCTCTGGACCGCGTTTCTGGGGGCATCTCTCCTCACAGGAGAAAACAAACACATCAAAATCGACATCATGTCTGACCTTCTGCCGCGCCGTTGGTTGCCGCTCCGAGAATTGATTCTCTCTGTGGCCTGCATATGTGTCGCCGCATTGATGGTCAAGGCATCCATCGGATACATCAGAATGGAGATGACCTTCGGTGCCCGTCTTTTCCTGGGGATCCCCACATGGTTGGGGCAAGTCATTTTGCCGGCCGGGTTTTCGCTCCTTCTGTTTCGCTTCTTCATACGAGGTCTTGAGCAAACCATCCATGTTTTGAGAGGAAAAATGCCGTGACCGCTGCGGTCGTTCTGCTGATTATTCTCCTGACCCTTCTGGGCTTGCCCATATTTGCCGGTATCATGGCCGCAGCCATGGTGGGACTTCATACCAATCAGGTTGATGTATCGGCTATCGCCATCGAAATCTTCCGGCTCGCCAACGCCCCTGTCTTACTGGCGATCCCTCTTTTCACCTTTGCAGGGTACCTGCTGAGCGAAGGCGGGACATCAAAGCGTTTGGTGCGGTTTTCAAGAAGTCTTTTCGGGTGGATCCCAGGCGGTCTTGGTGTGGTTGCCTTGGTGAGCTGTGCCTTTTTTACGGCGATTACGGGCGCTACAGGGGTAACCATCATTGCTTTGGGCGGGTTGCTTTTTCCCGCTCTGGTCTCAGAAAGATACAGCGAGAATTTCTCTCTCGGCCTAATGACCACCTCAGGAAGCCTGGGGCTCCATTTTCCCCCGAGCCTTCCCATTATTCTCTATGGGTTTGTGTCCGGCGTCAGCATCGAAAAGCTTTTCATTGCGGGGGTATTTCCGGGTGCCGTCATGGTCGGGATTCTTTGTATCTTTTCGGTTTGCATGGGAAAGAAATGGAAACTGGAGAGACCCCCCTTCTCTTTCTCCGAATTTATGCACGCCCTTAAAGGGGCTGCTTGGGAATTGCCGATTCCCTTTCTGATCATCCTGGCGATTTACACAGGATTTTCTACAGCCACAGAGACGGCCGCCCTCACTGTGGTCTATGTGTTCACAGTAAAAGTCCTCATTTTCCGCGAGTTGACCCTTTCTGGGGACGTGCCCAGAATCATGAAGGAAAGCATGAAGATGGTGGGCGGCATTTTGATCGTCCTCGGAGCGGCTCTCGGGTTCACCAACTACCTGGTTGACGCTTTTATCCCCATGAAGATTCTCCATTTCCTGGAAGGGCTGGTAAATAGCAAAATCGGCTTTCTCTTGATACTCAACTTCTTTCTTATCCTCGTGGGATGCATGATGGACATATTCAGTGCCATCCTGGTCGTGGTTCCCCTCATCATGCCTCTTGCACAAAAATTCGGGGTTGACCCCACCCATTTGGGCATCATTTTCCTGGCAAATTTGGGGATTGGCTACAACACGCCGCCTGTGGGGCTCAATCTTTTCATTGCCAGCTCCCGGTTCGACCGCCCCATCATGCAGCTTTACCGGTCAACCTTGCCTTTCCTGGCACTGCTCCTGCTCACGCTTCTCATCATCACCTACTGGCCGCCTCTGAGCCTTTTTTTGCCCTCTCTCCTGAAATGACCGCATCTCCAGGGCCCACGCAGAACCTCGCAGGGGAGGCGGAAAACATGGGTATTGCATTTTGGCGAAAAAGCTTTATAGTATTGTCTAATTCGAAAATTTTGTAACCTTTCTAATCCGTTGCGCTCTATTCAATAAAAGCGCGTGGGAGATTCAGCAAAATGCCGATATACGAATTTCAGTGTAACCGGTGTGGTCAAACCTTTGAACAGATCCTTTTTCCTTCCGACAGTGAAGATAACATTGTTTGTCCCGTTTGCGGAAAGCGTGATGTATGCAGGCTTCTATCCTCCTTTTCGTGTGGATCGTCGACTTCGAACAAGGGACTCAGTAACACCTCCTGCTCATCACCGAGCGGCGGGTTTTCTTGAGCGTAAGGCCCGGCAGCCGTGCGCTGTTTTGCATTCAATGAGCCTCGACCACCGGTGGCGAGGTTCTTCTTTGGAAGTTTTTGAGAGGATTTATGAAAATGGGTATTGGCTGGCTCGTTCTGATCGTCGTCCTGTGGGTTCTTCTTCAGGCGTATATTTTGCCTAAATTTGGTATTTCCACCTGACTGAGGCAAAGTTGCCGGGTGGGCAACCCGGACAAAAACAAGACAGAAAATATTATAAATAACAGATAATTATATTTAAAAGCTCAAGTAAAAACATAAGCCTTTCTAGCCCTCTGCTCTACGCTTTTCTTCGTCGCGTATTTCCCTTCTGAGCAACTTGCCGACTTTTGATTTCGGCAGCATATCCCGAAATTCGATATACTGGGGCACTTTGTACGGAACAAGGTGTTTTCGACACCAACTGATCAGGTCGTAGCCCGTAATCCCCTTGATGTCCTCTTTCAAGACCACATAGGCTTTAATCCTTTGGCCCACCTTTTCGTCTGGGATCCCCACCACACAGGCCCCGATAACAGCGTGGTGTTCCTGAAGCACGGCTTCGATTTCAGAAGCCGATACCCTGTAACCTTTGTGCTTGATCGTATCCACGGTGCGATCGATGAAATAGAGATTTCCGTCATCGTCCATCAATACGACGTCTGCTGTTCGATACCAAAGGAGACCGTCCATTTCAATGAAGGCGCTCTCCGTCTCCGCAGGCTTGTTCCAATATTCCCTCACCATTCTTTTTGAATGGACGAGCAGTTCTCCGGGCTCATTTGGCCCGACAGGCTCAAGGGTATCGGGATTCACAATCTTGATCCTTTTACTCGGGACGACCTTGCCGATACTTTTCAATGGGTTTGGCTGATCTGTGGGGCACATGGAAACGCCGCCACAGGTTTCTGTGGCGCCATAGCCTTGATAGATAGGTTTGTCGTATTTCTGAGTCCATCTTTGATTAATTTCCACAGGAAGAACATCTCCGCCATTGAAGCAGTACATTAAAGAACTGAGATCATACAGGTCGATGCGATCATGCTCCAGTATCATCCTGTAGAGTGTCGGGACACCGATCAATGTCTTGGCCCTGAATCGATAGACAGCGTCGAAGATAGCGTCCAGGCTGACCTTGGGCATGGGAATGAGAGCGCCCCCCATCAAAAGGGCACTGAGCGCACAAGTCTGTCCAAGGATATGAAAAAGAGGAACTGTACCGATGATGACGTTCTCAGACGGGGAAAACAGGGGGTTGCTCATGGTAATCTGCTCAAACGCTGACTCCAGGTACAGACCATGGGAGATAGGGACCCCTTTTGGAAATTTGGTCGTCCCGCCCGTGTAGAGGATCTCAGCGGTGCCGTCTTCGCCCTGTTCGAGTGGGGGCAACGGATCGTGTCTTGACGTCACGAGTTTCCGAAAGAAAAGGGTATGATCGTTTTTGGCAACCTGGCCCTTCGGCACCTTGTCAAAGGCCCAACCAAACAGCCTTTTCCACCAAGGCAGGATATCTGTCAGCTTTGTCACGATCACTTTATTGAGTTCGGTATCCGGAAGCACCTGCTGGACATAACCGTAGTTGAGGTCAGCGCAAATGATAGAAGAGGCGCCACTGTCATTGGCAATATACCTCAAATCATAGTCAGTGTAGATCGGGGTAATGGGAACCACGACACCACCGGCCCGCTGAACCCCTAACCACGAAATGACCCATTGGACACTGTTGGGAATGTAAAGGATGACCCGGTCGCCCTGACGAACACCTGCTTCCAAAAGTGCGGCTGCAAGGTTCTCTACAAGGCGCAATATCCTGCCGTAACTGAAGCGCGTGCCTAAGTAGATCATCGCTGTCTTGCTCTTGTGCCTTTCCGCTGAGGCCGCAAAAGCGTCGAATATGTTCTGAAACGGCAATTCCTTGTCCACAGTTTTCGCCTCTTTTTCTCTTGACGAACACAGCGCCCTAAGGAAGGCGCTGGGCCACTTCAAACGCCAAAGTAAGCCGCCTTCACTTCGGGGTTGTCCATCAGATCGTCGCCGGTGCCGGTTAGCGTTAACATACCATTTTCAACAATATATCCAAAATCCAGCATGGGCAAAACCGGCCTGGCAAATTGCTCTGTGATCAGCACGGTTATCCCGGATTCATCTCTGAGGCTTTTGATAGCATTCACAAGCATCCTTTGCATCATGGGACTGAGACCCAAAAGAGGCTCATCCAGCAGAAGCAGGCTCGGTCGAGCCACCAGAGCCATACCGATGGCCAGCATCTGCTGCTCACCGCCACTCAGAAAGCCGGCTTTTCTTGTTTTTAGGTGGATCAGGGTGGGAAAGAGCTGAAAAACATATTTTATCATCTCCCGGACCTCCGAGCCTTTCTTCAGGTACCCGGCGATCTTGAGATTTTCAGCGACAGCACTCTCGGGAAAGATGGGATGTCTTTCACGGCAAAGAACAATTCCCTTTTTCACCCTGTCGTTCGGCTTGGCCTCGGTGATATCCTCCCCCCTGAAAGTAATGTTTCCGTAAACGGTGATGCGCTCCCCGCCCCTTCGATTCTCCTTGATTCGCATGTCGATGATGAGGCCGGACAGGGTGTTCATGAGCGTCGTCTTGCCCGCACTATTGGACCCTATGACCCCCACAATCTGACCCTCTTGAACCTCCATACTGAAATCGTTGAGGGCCAGCGCATTTTCAAAAAAGACCATCAAATTGTGAACTTCTAACATTTCTCAGATCCTAGCCAGTGCCCGTCCAGAAATGAAAGTATCGGGCGATTTGCATCCGCTCAGGTTTCCAATTCAGAAATGCGTGATTTTTTCGTTGAGCTAGGCCGCACAAGGGTTTTCGCCGAGGCGTACACGGAAAGTACGCCGCAGGCGGAAACCCGCGGAGAACGACGCTCAGCGGAAAAAGAGCCATTTCTGGATGGAAACCAGCTATTCTTCCGATCCCAGGTAAGCTTTCTTCACCTCCTCGTTTTCCATGACCTCTTGCGCCAATCCTTCGGCAACCTTGCGGCCGTAGTTGAGGACCATGACACGGTCTGCGATGCGGAAAAGTTCTTTGAGGCGGTGTTCTATCATGATGATCGTTTTTCCCTGTATTCTCAGTTTCTCAATGATAGGCACGATGCTGGCCACTTCGGCCAAGCTGAGTCCGGAGAACAACTCGTCCAGAATGAGCAAATCCGGTCTCAAAGCAATGCTCTTGGCGAGTTCAAGCCTTTTAAGGTAACCCTGAGGCAATGAGCTCGCCACCTTATAAGAAACATAGGCATCGCGCTCAAACCCGACCTCCTCCAAAAGGTCTAAGGCAACGGCATCACGGTCGCCGTACTTGCCCCCTACCAACTTTTTGACTCGAGGGGAGCACAGGGGCACGATCAGATTTTTGAAAGCGGGCAGTTGATAAAAAGGTCTCACCATTTGAAATGTTCTCGCAATGCCGAAACTGACCACCCTGTAAGGGGGTTGACCGGTGATATTTTTCCCCTTATAGACCACCCGTCCGGAATCCGGCCTTACAAAACCCGTGACCAGATTCACAAGGGTTGTTTTTCCAGAGCCGTTGGGACCGATGATCCCCAGAAGTTCCCCTTCCTTGAGCTCGAAACTGACAAGATTGACCGCCTGCACCCCCCCAAAAGACTTGGAAAGCTCGTGGACCGTCAACATTGGGGATTGATTCATTTCTCCACCTCAACCCACCTCTCAAATTGATGGTATTTCCGCTGTGCATAATGAAAGAGGCCTTCCGGGAGAGCAACCACAAAGACGACGAGGAAGAGCCCGTAGAAAACGATCCTCAGAGTCCCAAGGGCGCGAAGTATCTCGGACAAGGGCACCAAAATAAAAGCCCCCAGCATGGGACCGGCGAAGGTGCCCATGCCGCCCACAACGGCCGAGGCAACCGGCATGATGGAGTAGTCCAGCGCAAACCCCGGCATGCCCGCAAACATATCCAGGTGGGTCCCGAACGCCCCCGCAAAAGCGCCCACAGAGGCACCGAGAAAAAGGACTTGGGTCTTATACCAGTGGATGTTGAGGCCGGCACTCAGCACGGCCCTGTCATTGTCATTGATGGCTCTTATGATCAGCCCGTAGTCTGAGCCGATGATTCTTCTAAAACCAAAGAGGCCGGCCAGGAGCGCCACCTGGATTACGTAAAGGGCTGTCAACTGACTGGGAAAGGGGTCTAAACCCGTGAGCCCTTCTGTGCCCCCAAGGATCCGGGTCGCTTCAACCAACCGCAACAACATCAAGGGAAGTACCAGCGTCACCATGGCAAAATAGATACCACGGAGCCTTAAGACAGGAAGAAGCATGGCTGTGCACACGAGGCCGCCCGCCACGGTCGCTGCGGGTATGGTGAAAAGAGGTGACCAGCCCCAGTAGTGATTCAAAGCGCCTGCGATGTAGGAACCGATTCCGTAAAACAAAGATTGCCCCAGGGAGACGAGGCCGGCCGAGATCAGCATGTCCCAGCTTATGGCGAGCAGAGCGTAAACAGCGGTCGATATCAGCACTTCCTGCCAGTAGGAGCTCAAAAGGGGCGTGAAAAGCAAGAGGCCCACAACCGGGATAGCTCTGGGCAGAAGCAGATAGAGCATCTCCCGATAAGAGGAGAGCGCAAAAATATCCTCTGAGCGAGCCTTTATGCCGCGATCTATTCTCTCTTTTCGCTTTTTCAAAGGAGGGACCTAGATCCTCTCTTCCAGTTCCTTCTGCCGCCCAAAAAGCCCTGAGGGCTTGATAATGAGCACGGCTGCGATCGCTATGAGACTCACCAGCATCATCCAATGGGTTTCGAGGTAATTGGCCGTGAAGGTCTGGGCAAAGCCAATCACAACGCTCGCCACCAAAATGCCCACCGTGCTCCCAAGTCCGCCCACAATACAGACAGCCAGGGCATTGATCAAAACCTCATATCCACCTTCAACCGCAATGGTGCCCAGAGGTAAGATGACGATGGCCGCTACCGCTGCCAGGGCAGACCCGAACGCCATGCTGAGGGCCCCAATGAAGTCCGAATCGATGCCGAAAGTGAGCGCTGTTCTTTCATCTTGGGCAATGGCCCGGAAAGCCAGCCCAATTTTGGTATGGTGTGTAAAAAGATAGATAAACAAGGTTAGCCCAACAGCAATGATCGCGATGATCAACCTCTGATAATCGATAAAAACAGGGCCGATTCCGAGACTTCCATCAAAAAAGACAGGCAATGTGTAGCGGAATCCGACAAAATCAAAATACCGGAACAGCTCCATGATAGCCAGCCCAAGGCCGAAGGTGGCCATCACCTCGGAAAGTGCAAGCCCCTTCACCCTGAGAATGATCAGGTAGTACATCAGGATCCCGAGGACAATGGTACAAAGTACGGAGAGGAGGACTGAGACCAGGTAGGGGAACCCGAATGAGTTCAGGCCAATCCAAGTCAAGAACCCTGCGAAAATGTACACAGCGCCATAGGCAAAGTTGGCCACCCCACTGATGCCGAAGGTCAAGTTAAAGCCCATGGCAAGTAGGGCCAAGATGGAACTGTTAATGAAGCCATAGACAAGGGTACCGACCAGCATGCGTCATCCTTCAAGGGATTGGATTCTATCTGTCGATCGCCCCTACGAGAAGCCGGGAGATCAATAAAAAGCGAAAGCAAAGCAGATTGACCGTATTGAAAGAATTGCCAAATGGGGGGGAGCCCTTGATGAAACACCTCCACATGGGCTCCCCCTCAGGGCTGTTTTCGGGACTTATTTTGCAGATTGGAGTCCTTCCGGGAGCACGATTTCTCCCTCTGCCACGGAGTCCGGATACACAATAACGCGTTTGCCGGGCTTGCGCCACTGAACCATGCAAGCCATAGCCGTCTCATTCGGATCTTCCCCATAAACGACCTGATGATCTTTCGCAAACCGAATTCGCCCCATAGCCCCTCTTCGATCCGTTTTTTCCAGTTCAGCCACAACCGCATCTCCGTCAAGGGTTCCGGCTCTCTCAATGGCTTCTTTCAGGATGTAGATCATCTCGTAGGCTGGGGCTGGCGAGTGCCCGGCCTCGATGGGTTGACCGTATCTCTTCTGGTAGTTTTCAAAGAACTTCACAGACTCGGGAATCTTTGCGCAGGGAATATTTCCGATTTCAAAGATACAGTTCATAGCTCCGTCGATTTTCCCATCAAAGAGTTTCCATGCCCCTGGACCTGCCAGCGGTGAAATAAAGCCTGCAACCAGTGCAGGAACCCTCATGGACTTCCACTGCTTAACGAGGATGCCGCTTTGGGGCATGTCGAATATGGGCAAAATCACCTGAGCTTTATTGGCCCTGGCCTTCATCAGACCGGCTGAAAAATCAGAGGCGCCTGTGGGGTAGGCTTCCCGGCCGACAACCTCCCAGCCCGCCTTTTCAAAAACGAGCTTGATCATGAGGTCGCCGGTCCCCCTGGCCCAGGCCACGTCCTGGTTCATGATAAAAACCCTGTTAAAGCCGAACTGCTTGTTGAGGTAGCCCATGGTTCCACCCAAGTATTGAATCAAATAGACAGCATTCAGGCAGACCCTGAAGGTGTATTTGTATTTGTCGTACTCCGTTTCCACTTTCTTCTGCATTGCGGGCGACATAGCGGTTCCCAGGAGCATCGGCACCTTGTATTGGGCCACAACGTCCATGCAGGCAATGGCGGCCTCGGATCTGAAAGATCCAAAAGCGATGAATTTGGCATTGTTTTCCAGAATGACTTTCTTATGAGCCCTGATGACCTCAGCCACCGGCACACCGGGTTCTGCTCCCCTGGCGTCAATGGCCACCACTTCAAAGGGGCGCTTGGTGCCACCCACGTTAACGCCTCCGGCTTTGTTAATCTCGTCTACGGCCAGGTTCACGCAGAAGAGACCTTCCTTGCCTTCGAGAAAGCCTAATGAAGTAGGAACGCCAAGGACGATCGGCTCAGATGCGGATACCTGTTGATGGCTCGGAATGGCCCAAACAATAATCAAGGATAGAAAAAGACCCAACAACCATACTCTCCTTTTCATAGTCTCCCTCCTTTTTCTTGAGCTAGACCCCCCTGTGGGGAGGAGTCACCCAGTTAAAAAACCTACAATTGAGTGATGCTTTTCCCAAGTTGTGTACGCAAACGTTCGCTGCCCTATAAGCGGTCAAAATCAAGATCAGCTTCCCGTTACTCGGTCGTCTGTTTCAATCACCGAGAGACTAATACCCGATTGGCGGCAAAACCTCTGTTAAGTGAGAGGGAACGGTCCGCGAGATTGCGCTATCAGGACCATCCCGTCCCAAACCATCAAAACAGGGAGAATTTAATGGGTTGTGAAGCAATACCCCTGTATTACTTGCTACTTACACGATAAGAGAAAGCCTGTAAATAAGGATGCCTCTGATTCTTTTGTCGAAAAATTTCCTACAGACGGGATAGGCTTAGATATACATACGGGGAGCTATTATCATAGCAGGGGGAAGGTGTCAATTATTCTTAGGCTCGGAGAGAGTTGGAGTCTCGACGCCAAGGCACCTTCACCTAGGGACAATAGGTTTTCATTTTTGATCCAGCAAGTCGACTCAACGATCCCGCTGTTCAGCCTCTCTTCGGGCCTTCTTAATATCATCAAGAAGTATCTTAACTATAGGTGCCATTTCCGGTGGATGCCAGTTGGTCTTTTTCGGCTCCTCGGGCCAAGTGAACGGCAGATAAAATAATTCTCCCGGCTCTTTCGCTTTTTCCAGCACAGAGAGCGCTTCCAAAAGAACGGCTCTTTGACCGGCACGGTCATGGACGTCACCGATCGGGCGGCCATAAGGGTATTCTATGGCGGCCATCCTCGGAAAGCCGATTTTTCGGTGAAATTCAGGGGTCATGGTCAATATCACAGTTGAAAATCCGTGCTCCTCCAGAAATCGGGCTACCTGTCCCACGGACTGGCAACAAAGCGGTCAGGCCGGGGTCAGTAAAACCGCCTCCACGCCCTCTTCCCTCATTCTCGAAGCCACCTCGGGCATGGCTTTTTTGAGCAGCTCTGTCGGATCATGCTGAAATCCGTAATAAGAATAGCATGTTGGCGCAAGCCCTCCGATAATGCCTTCCTCCTCGAACTCCGCAAATCGTCTCAGGGGAAGCATGACATTCATATCTTTTTTGATGTAATCCGTGTTGATGTGAAGATGGTTTACATCGATGTCGGCTTCTGTGGCATTTCTTGGTATTTTCCGACATGTGGGATCACCCCAGAAGGGTTCGCCTTTTTCCCTTTCCACATCAAAAGGCGGATCCGTTTTCATGCTAATCCCAGCAGAAGTCATGAGAGAAAACGTGGATTCCCTTAACGGTTTCCCCAAGGGGGTCCACGGAATAGACCCCTGAAAAGGCGCTTCTGGAATATCCTTGAGGAACCACGCCCGGAGACCGGGGGGTACGAAGTGAAAGCCATCGACAACCTTATTTGTTCTTTCCATCTATCCACTCTCCTTTCCATGACGTTTTTGTTCAAGACAGATCAATCGGAAATGACTGTGATGCGCTTTTGCCAGTGCTTTGCGCACAACAACAATCGATGCTATCGGCCTGTGAATCTTGGTTTCCTTTTTTCAATGAAGGCGGCCACGCCTTCTTTTTTGTCCTGTGTTTCAAAAAGTCCGCCGAAGAGTCTCGCCTCCACTTTGAGCCCCTCTTCTAGGGTCATGTTGATTCCTTGGTTGATGGCTCTTTTTGCCATCGCAACCGCTACGGGCCCTCTCAACAATACCCGCTCCGCTACTTTTTTCGCTTCTTTGAGAGACTCACCCTTCGGCGCTACTCTCTCCACCAACCCGAAAGATTTGGCTTCCACGGCATCAACCGGATCACCGGTTAAAATCAACTCCTTGGCCTTTCCGATCCCTACAAGTCTTGCCAAACGTTGGGTGCCCCCCGCACCTGGGAGCAAGCCGAGACCGACCTCCGGAAACCCAAAAACAGCACTCTCGTCAGCCACCCGAATATCGCAAGCCAGGGCGACCTCACATCCACCGCCCAAAGCCAGCCCATTGACCGCTGCGATGACCACCCTCTCAAATTGCTCAACCACATTGAGTACACTCTGCGTCGTTCTCGAGAGCGCATAAGCATCTTCCTGCTCCACGTCACGGATCATTTTTATGTCCGCCCCGGCCATAAAGGCTTTGCCTCCTCCTCCCGTCACAATGACAGCACCAACACCCTCCAGGTTGCCGAGTTCTTGAAAAACCTCCTTGATCTCACCTTCGACTTGAGGGTTCAGGGCATTCACAGGAGGCCTGTTTATCGTCACAACGGCGATTCGATCCTCCATCTCGTACTCGACGTATTGCCTTTCTTCGACCATGTCTCAAACCTCCACACTTAGAAAACGAACAAGTCCAAACCGCCCGTGAGCATGATGTTTGCTCCGGTGATATACTTCGCCTCGTGGGAAGCCAAAAACGCGACGACTGAGGCCACATCGCCGGGATCGCCTTCTTTTCTCATGGGCACCCTGCGGGTAATTTTTTCCCGCACTTTTTCCGGCAGGTCATAGAAGGCGTCTGTTCCGATAATCCCCAAGGTAACCGCATTAGCGGTGATTCCCAGTCTGGCCCCTTCGAGGGCAATGGTCTTGGTGAACCCAATGAGCCCGGCTTTACTCGAGGAATAGCTGCACTGGCCGAATCCGCCCATCGTGCCTGCTACTGATGTAATATTGATGATTCTTCCCCATTTTTTCTCTGCCATGTCATCGAAGACTTGCTTGACGCAATAGAAGGCGCCCGAGAGGTTGACGGCAATTTCTTTCTCCCAGGCACCCGGTTTCATCGCAGATATAGTGGCGATATTGGTCATAATGGCTGCGTTATTCACCAGAACATCCACAGGTCCAAGTTCTTTCCTGATCTTGTCAATGCCCTCCTTGATTTGATCGTAGTCGCCCAAATCCATTTTGACGGCAAGGGACTTGCGCCCCATAGCCCTGATCTCCTCAGCCACACCCTGCGCTTCTTCATAACGAATGTCCCCCGTGGCCACATGGGCTCCTTTGCCCGCCAGTTTGAGTGCGATCGCTCTTCCGTTGCCCTTTCCTCTGGCTGCCCCGCTCACAAAGCATACTTTCCCTTCCAGCATGAAAACACCTCCTGTTCAGCATTAACGTCTCTTGGTTTGACTCCGAAAATCTCCATAGTAGCCTACGAGCCTCGTGTCCCAGAAATTTCTATTATAATTCCCAAAGAGGGAATGCTTTAAATTGGGTTTTCACACGCCCCTCGGGAGGTGGTCTAACAGACCTGCAACCCAAATTCGCTCGGTGCATGTTGGTCTTGGGCCCTCATGTAGAGGCGGGCTTTATGCCCGCCCTAGGGAGGGGATTAATCCGCCTGAGGCGGATAAACCCCTCCCCTACAACCGTTTCCCAGTGACAGATAGTCAGAATATGGGGTCCGTTCTATGAGTTCCCCACAATGGAGCAAGCCCCGATGCATGCACCCGGCACCATGCCCCTCAGGGCCGGGAACCCCATTGGGTGAAATCGTACAGAAATATGCGGGAGATCTGATCTGCCAACGCCTCGGGATTCACCGGGCCGCTCGGGTCGTACCACATATAAGGCCAGTTGCACATCCCCATGAGCGAATAAACGATCAGCTTGACCTTAGTAGAATCTGCCTTCAAGCCCTCGTGAAGGTTTTCAATAGCGGATTTCAATAAGTCAACATACGCCTTTTCTTTGTCCCTGATAACGTACCAGTACTTTGCCGGAAGATTGTGGGCTTCGTGGAGGATGAGACGGGATTCATGAAGATTGTCGCGATAGTGCCCGATGTGATGGAGAACGAAAGCGCGTATTTTCTCTTGAGGTGAATCGACGCGCAGGAGCTTTTCCTTGAGTTCGTGGAGCGTCTGATCCATATATCGGCATAAAATGACGAACAGAAGCTCCTCTTTGGTGGAAAAATAGTGGTAGATTCCTCCCTTGCTCATGCCTGCCCCTCGAGCGACGTCAGCGAGCGTGGCATTGACATACCCCTTTTTGCTGAAGACCTCCGTTGCCTTTCGGCAGATCTCGTCCACCTTTGACCTGCCTTTTACTGTGAGTTCTTCAAATTTTCGTAAATCGTAATCCGTGGATTCCAGGGGTCTTCCCTCATGAGGCTTTGAGTCCGTCAAAAAACTGACCGGCTGGCTGGTTTTTAGTCTATTAAGGACTTCGTGTCAAGTCACTTTTTTGCAACAGCCTTTGCTGTTGCTAAAATTCCGACCCATTGCGAATAGCTCAAGGCCTAGACTTCATTGCAAAAGGAGCTTGACAAGCGCAAGAACATTATTTAAGCATTTGTGAAATAATTCACCTATCATAAAATAACCTGGCATGTACCGCGATCCAAAACAACGTTTCAATTTCGGAGAAAAAATAAGGGACATCCGCTTACAGATGGGGATGCGGCTGGCTGATTTGGCTGAAAAAGCTGGCTATTCGATCAGTTATCTTTCACAACTGGAAAACAACAAGATATCCCCTTCCATCGAGACCCTTTACAGACTGAGTGGGGTTTTTGGGCGGCCCATCGGATATTTTTTCGAGGACTTTGACAATCATGAAGATTTTGTGGTGAAAAAGAACCAGCGCAGGAAAATGCTCCTTGATGACGGTCAGAGCCAGTTCGAACTGCTTTCGTCCAGTCTGCAAAAAAAGACCATGGAGGCCCTCGTTATCCGTTTGAAAAGGGGTCATACCTCTCCTGAAAAGACCCACGTTGGTGAAGAAGTTGGACTGGTCGTCAAGGGCACCATTTGCGTCACCTTATCCGGTGTTGAACACGTCCTCGAAGAAGGAGACAGCATTTACTACTCCGCTACGATTCCCCATATGATCAAAAACATCGGCGACTCAGAAGCGGTTCTTTTTTGGGTGATGGCGCCTCCCAACCTTTGATTTGATGCTGGTACCTGGTGTCGGCCTTTTTTCGCTCGGATAGGTTTTTTCAAGGTATCGCGGCCTTCAAAAGAGCGAGGCTGTCACTTTAGAAAAGAGCTGCAGAGAAGCACTTCATTAAGCAAGCTTCTGCCCGGTTTCATAGCTTTTTGGGGCCTAAGACGTAGAAGAGCGATTTCTTTCGAGGGCATGAACAACGGCATATTTTGAATAGGTGGCAAAGCGATGTTCGAGGTCCGATTTCACGGGAGAGGTGGACAAGGCGCTGTGGTGGCTTCCAATGTTCTGGCTCTGGCCTTTTTCAAAGAAGGGCGCTTTGTACAATCTTTTCCATCTTTTGGGGGCGAAAGACGGGGCGCCCCGGTCATGGCTTTTCTGAGATTCGATGATGAGGAGATCGAGGTCAGAAGCAACGTTTACCGGCCTGATCATGTTGTGGTCCTTGATGTATCCCTCACAAGAACGATGGATATCACTGCCGGGTTGAGAGAATGGGGTTGGATTTTGCTGAACAGCCCTCATGCTCCTGAAAGCTACGCCTTTTCAAACAAATTCCACACAGCGACGATCGACGCCAATGATATAGCCGTCAGACACGAACTTGGCACAATCACCTCCCCTATCGTGAACACAGCCATTTTGGGCGCCTTCTCTCGGGTGACCGGTACCGTCACAATCGACTCCATTATTGAGGCCATTAAGGAATTCGTTCCCAATGATCCGTATGGGAACGCAGCAGCGGCTCTGGAGGCCTATGAAGGCGTAACATTCGTCGCAAGACAGGGAGAGTCTTGAAAAAAGCATTTAACCTAGCTCAGATGGACGGGCTTCCCCCGCTGGCCGTCTCATTCCTCAACACCCTTTCTATCAAGACGGGCACCTGGAGATATCTGAAGCCGCTCTTCCAGAAAAAGATGCCTCCTTGCAATGAAGGCTGTCCTGCCGGTGTGGATGTGCGGGGGTTTGTTGCTCTCATGAAGCAAGGGCTTTTTCATGAGGCGTACCAGTTATACTTGGAAGAAAACCCT
>Ga0209427_10001995_pt1 | contig 23811 bp, 17 predicted proteins | sample DeeMarSWOR136_30_FD_187465 | JGI IMG/M metagenome (GOLD analysis project Ga0209427, IMG submission 187465) | Marine sediment microbial communities from White Oak River estuary, North Carolina - WOR-1-36_30 (SPAdes) (version 2) | ecosystem: Environmental > Aquatic > Marine > Intertidal zone >...
ATCTTTCTACGGCCAAATCCACAAAACGGGCGAAAGAGGTGGGGCTGCGAAAAGTTGTCGGATCGAAGCGGATGCAGCTCATCAAGCAGTTCTTTTTGGAGTCTTCGTTCTTTGCCGTCCTGTCCGCATTTGTGGCTCTACTTTTGGTTAGGATATTTGTGCCTCTGTTCAATCAACTCGCAGGGAAACAGCTCCAAGTCGACCTGTCTGATTTAGGCCTTATGATTGGTCTCATCGGGATGGCTGTTTTTACCAGCGTCGTGGCTGGATCCTACCCTGCATTGATTCTCTCTTCTTTCCAGCCCATCGATGTATTGAAGGGGAACCTCTTGCTTCAAAGGGTAAACCGCAAGAATACCTCTTTCACCGGCACAAGGTTCAGGCAGGGGATGGTCGTTACCCAGTTTGTTCTGTCTATCGGATTGATCGTTTGCGCTTTGCTCGTTTTTAGACAGCTTGAATACATGAAAAATGCCGACTTAGGATTTGATAAGGATAATCTGATGAGAATCGCTGTCCCGGAAAAATACAAAGACAAACACGGAATCCTGAAGATGGATTTTGCGCAAGACTCGAACATCATCAATGTTTCTGCAACCAGCTTTGAGAACCATGGAGGAAGCATAGACTGGGATGGTGCTTCGGAAGATTTGCAGTATCTTGGTACGAACACGAAATATCAGATGGTAGATTTTGACTATATCGATACTTATAAAATGGAGATTGTGGCGGGAAGGAATTTCTCGAAAGAGTTTCTTTCGGACATGGAAAGAGCTTATCTCATCAATGAAGAAGCCATTCGAAGGTGGAAGATCGAATCGCCGGTTGACAGGCGATTCGCCCTGAACGCTGCACAAGGGACCATCATCGGAGTATTCAAAAATCAGCATTTTGGATAGAAACATTACGTAAGGCCCAAGGTTCTTTATCTCGCACCCAATACAGACTGGGATAGGTTTAATTATCTTATTGTAAGGCTCAAGGGCAATCATATTCCCGAAGCTCTTGACGATATCAAAAAAATCTGGAAGAAACACATCCCGGATATTCCTATCGAATACCACTTCGTGGACGATATGATCGATGAGCTCTACCAATCTGAAGAGCGATTGAGCAAGCTGATCAGCACTTTTACGCTGCTTGCCATAGTCGTTTCCTGTCTAGGGCTTTTTGGGATGGCCTCGTTTATGGCTCAGCAGCGGACAAAGGAAATAGGAATCCGGAAAGTGCTGGGGGCCTCTGTGTCCCGCATCATCGTTCTTTTAACCAAGGAATTCACCAGATTGGTTTTGGTAGCCAATATCATCGCTTGGCCTTTCGCTTACTATGCCATGAAAAATTGGTTGAATGATTATCCCTACCGGATAAAAATTGGATTCGAGATTTTTCTGATATCAGGCTTTGCTGTCCTTGTCATTTCAGTACTTACAGTTATATTCCAGGCAGTTAGAGCCGCTTTCGCCAATCCGGCAGACTCACTTCGGTATGAGTGAAATCTAATATACCAGTTTATTTTCTTGTTATTCGTCGGCATCCTACGTAGAATATGCAGAGAATATTCGTATAGAAAGAGGAGGAGGAGCATGAGAAACAAATCAATAACCAGCTCAATCATCCTGGGCATCGTATTCTTATTGTTGCCCATTTCGCTTCAAGCCCAAGAGGTTCCATCTCTTGCCGGTCATTGGGAAGGATTCATCGACATACCTGGGATGAAGCTCGAAGTCCTGATCGATTTTATCCAGAAAGATGATGGAAGCTGGGAAGGGAAGATTTCCATACCTGCTCAGAAAGCTAAAGATGTTCCCTTGAGTCCAATCATTGTCGTGGATAAAGATGTGGCCTTTGAAATCCAAGGAATTCCAGGTAAGCCGACATTTAAGGGTGCCATCAGCGATGATGGAATGTCTCTAACTGGAGAATTCACCCAAGGAGACCAGACTTTTCCCTTTAGCCTCAGCCGAGCAGTCAGTCCTATAATTAAAGCTGAGAATGCCTTAGCTGGGTTTGATGAGGTAGTCGAGAGAGGACTCAAGGAGCTCAACGCTCCTGGAGTGGCCATGGCTGTTGTCAAGGAGGATCAGGTCATCTATGCCAGGGGATTCGGCTATCGTGACGTGGAGAAACAAATCCCGATGACACCCGACACCCTCTTAGCCATTGGTTCAGCCTCCAAGGCCTTCACCACTTTTGCCATGGGAGTTTTGGTGGACGAGGGCAAACTGGAGTGGGAAAAGCCGGTGCGTAATTATATCCCCTGGTTTCGTCTTTATGATCCTTTTGCCAGCGAGCGGCTGACTCCTCGCGATCTTGTCACCCACCGTTCCGGACTTCCGCGGCATGACCTTACCTGGTACAACAATTTTGAGGCCGGTAGGGAGGAATTTGTCAGGAGACTGGCTCATTTAAAGCCTACTGCCGACCTAAGAGAGAGGTTTCAGTACAACAACTTGATGTTCTTGACAGCGGGGTATCTTGTAGAAGTTTTGACAGATAAGGAATGGGAAGCCGCCATCCGATCCCATGTCTTTGAGCCTCTGGGAATGAAAAGGACAAATTTTTCGGTCGAAGACTCTCAGAAAGATGAAGATTTTGCCCTTCCCTACCGTGAACGGGAAGGGAAGATCGAACAGATTCCCTTTCGTAATATCACCAATATCGGACCGGCTGGTTCCATCAATTCCAGCGTGAACGAGATGAGCCATTGGCTTTTGGTGCATCTTAACGGCGGGAAATTCGAAGGGAAACAGATCATCGGCCCTCAGACTGTAGAAGATATGCATTTGGCTCATATGCCCACGGGAGAGACGCCTGCCATTCCCGAGGTGACTCCGGCAGACTATGGATTGGGATGGTTCGTGGATACCTACAGGGGGCACCGTCGGGTCCACCATGGAGGCAACATCGATGGTTTTTCTGCTCTGGTCAGTATGCTGCCCGAAGATGGAGTCGGATTTGTGGCGTTAGTGAATAAAAACGGAACACCTTTACCCGAGCTGCTGGTAAGACATGCCACAGACCTCATTCTGAACCTCGAGCCAAAAGACTGGATCGGAGAAGCGGCAGAAAGAAAAGCCAAAGGGGAAGAAGCCGAGAAAGAAGCAAAACAGAAAAAGCAAACCCGACAGAGATCCGGCACCAAGCCGGCTCACAGGCTTGAAGAATACATAGGAGATTACACTCACCCAGGCTATGGAGATTTAAAAGTCTTTCTCCAAAAAAGGCAGCTTCACTTTACCTATAATGGAATTACGACACCTCTCGAGCACTGGCATTATGAGACTTTTAACGGAAAGCGGGCTGATGACCCCACCTTCGAGGACATGAGGCTCACTTTTCGCACAGATGTCAATGGTAATGTGGCGAGTCTGGAGGCTCCCTTTGAGCCGACATTGGACCCGGTTGCATTTAAAAAGAAACCCGATGCCAAACTTTTCGATCCTGAGTATCTCCAGCAGTTTGTCGGGAAGTATCAGTTAGTCGATCAAGTCATTACTATAAATCTGAAAGGAGAAAGCCTCACTGCTTTTGTTCCCGGTGGAAGGGAGATAGATTTAGTACCTGAAATTGGGGATGAGTTCACGCTGAAACAAATCAAGATTATCAGCCTGAAGTTCAAAACCGATGATAAAGGTCAAGTTATCGGCCTGGAGCTTTACGAGCCCGATGCAGTCTATGAAGCCAAGCGTATCGAGGATTAAGCCAAAGAAAGCTGTTCATGAGCGAGGATGAGCATGCCCTGAATGGGGACGTTGTAGGGGCATGCAGTTTCGCACAAGCCTGAGCATGTGCTGCACAAATCGGCCTTAGCGCCGGGAATCTTGTTGTACTTCTCCATGGCTTCCTTTTCTCTGCCCTGGGCCATGAAGTAGTGGCTGTAGCGCATAATCGTGTTAACGGGGACACCCTGCGGGCAGCTGGGTTCGCACACTCCGCAGGCATGACGGCAGTAAAGCTCACCGCACCCCTGCTTGTAGGCAGTCAGGGTTGCCTTATCTGCAGCATCCAGCTTTGTTCCTGATAGGCTGAGTATCCGGTCCAGCTCGTCAAAGGTGCTGATCGAACAGCAGACAGTGTTGACATGGGGATTGGAAAGGACGAACCTGATAGCCGCTGCCCTGATTTCATCCGGATTCTGAAGATTGTGTTTTTGAATGAATTGTTCGGCCTTATCCAGGTTGGCTTTGAACCGTACCAGCCCTTCCTTGTACAGGGGATGGACTTCTTTTCCAGCTTTTTCTGTCCTCTCCACCGAGGATTTGACCTTATAGTAATTGAACACCGGAGTGGTCTTCATCAGCGTCGTTCCGATTTTTTTCTCGTTGCAGACCTGGAGAACTTTTTCCGACTGGTCCATCCTGAGAAAGTTGTAGGCGAAAAGGAAGACATCGAAGCGCCCGTCTTCGGCTGCGGCTAAGAGGATCTTATCCATAGTCTGTTCTGGATCTCTGAACCAAAACGAGCCGTGGTTGGAGAGACCCACGTATCGAATCCGTCCATTGGCCTTGAGCTCCTGCATGGCGGCGTGAAATCCTTCATGCTGCAGGGCCTCGACTGTTTCCGGACAGTGCAGCATCATACAGTCGACGTATTCTGTGCCCAGGTCCTGAAGAATTTTTTGCGTCCGCTTGATGAGCGCCTCCTTGGATGTCTCGCCCTCCATCAGCATCTTGGATGTGATGAAGAGCGATTTCCGATCGCGGTCCTTGATCACTTTACCGATCATCTGGTGGGAGCCGGGGTAACTTTCCCCTGTATCTATGTAGTTGACGCCAGCATCCAGCATGGCTGCCATAATCCCTTCATCCCGAATATAGCCCGTTGCCAGGTCAGAAACCTTGAATCCTGTCTGGCCTAAAATACGATGGTCTTTGATTTTAACTTTAGGCTTTTCTTGGGATTCTTGGGGATGAATCCTTTTGCCTCCTCTGGTGCGGGCCCACCCATCTTGAGCAGCGATGCCTGCACCGAATAGTCCCAAAGTTGTGGCCTTTAAAAAGTTCCTCCGGCCGGGATCTATCTTCTTTCGCATATTACCTCCCATGAAAAAATATGTTTAGTCTGCCAATATATTTTGGAACCGATTAAATGTCAATATAAAAGGCAGGCATCCCTCAATACACACTCAAGAAGTTCTTTACTTTGCTCGGATGCTGTGCTATTTTTAGGGAAGAAAATTCAGGTGATTTTAGAGGGGAACAGAAGATAAAAAAACGTATTTCAGTCGCCCTTTCACTTTCAATAATTGCTGGCAGTCTTTTTAGCTTTTCAATCCCTTTTTCAAAGTCTAGAAGTAAGAATTATGAGCAGCTCTTTGCCAAGTATTATCAGGTCCGCAAGCTAGAGGCAGCGGAGAATTATGAAGATGCCCTGACGGAGTGCCGAGAGCTCATCGAAAATCACGCCGATTTTTTTAATGCATATGGACTTTTTGCCCGAATATCAAAAAAGGCAAATACACTAGATGAGTCAATCGATTATATTCGGAAGCTTATACAAGGGGAACCGGAGAAGACCGAATATTATTATGGCTTGGGTCTTTGCTACAAAGAACAGAAAGATTTTGGGAAAGCATCAGCGATTTATAAGACAGCCATTGAAAAAGGGGCTGACTTTCTCGTTATATATTATGAGCTTTTGGTCATTGCTCGAACAAAAGAAGAATCTCAGGATCTGATCGACTATTTCGAGGCGCAGTCTAAGCTTCATCCGAATAACTCCTATTTTTTCTACGGGATAGCCGCCATCTATCAGTATAAACTTGGACAATTCGACCTCGCTTTGGAAAATTTTCAAAAAGCTGTCGATATAGCGCGAGCTTCAGGAAACAAGCTGGAGGAAGGGCAGCACCTCAATATGATAGGAAATCACTACTGGAGCAGAAGCGACTTCTCCAAGGCCGCAGAGTATTTCACGGAAGCCGTTCAAGCCATTCAAGAAACCGAAGTTAAAACACAGTGGATCAGCTATTTGTATAACAGCGGTCTCATGTATTGTTATTTGAGTCAACCTTTGAAGGGGAGAGAGTACTATCGCCAAGCACTTGAGATAGCTAGGGAAATCGGACACAAAGAGGAAGAGGCGAAATTGCTCAGAAGTATCGGCTTTACCCATGCTCAAATGAGCGAGTACTCAAAAGCTCTCGACTTCTATCGAGAAGCTTTGGATATCGCATTGGAGATCGGAGATCGCCGAAGACAAGCAGAATGTTTGACAGATATTGCTGATGTCGATTGGAAAAGAGGGAATTATTCACAGTCCATAGAAAAATACAAGGAATCTTTAGGGATATCTCGAGAAGTCGGCGATAATTACCGGGAGTTTTGGACTCTGGTCGGTATGGGGAATGTTTTTCTGAAGACAGGTGAATTTTCCCGATCACTGCTATCATATCTACAGGCTTTGGAAATCAATAAGCAACTGAAATTGAGATATCAAGAAGGGGTGTTGCTGACAAATATTGCCAACATATATCTGAATATGGGCGATCATTCCAAAGCATTAAATTATTATCATCAGGCTCTTGATATTCATAGGAAGACTGGATCAAAAAGTGGGGAAGGCATAACACTTAGCAACATTGCTCTTGTATATTCTGAGCAAAAGGATTACTCCCAGGCATCAGAGGTTTATCAAAAGGCACTTCAGATTGCACAGGAGACAGGCGATAAAAGAGCCGAAGCAAATCGTTTAAATAATCTAGCCAACTCCTATACCCATTTGGGAAACTTTCGGAAAGCGCGAACGTTATATGATGAAGCCTTGACATTAGCTAAGGAATTGGGCACGAGAGAGATTGAAGCCAATGTTTACAGAGACCGGGCATACATGTTCGATAGAGCCCAAGAATATTCTCGAGCCCAAGAGTCTTTCCTGAAGGCAATCTCGATTGGCCAGGAGATCGGATATTCTCAAAAGACTTGGCTGGCTCATGCCGGTCTCGCATCTGTCTATGAAAAGCAGAATATAGATCAGGAAGCATGGGAACAGTATACGAAGGCCATAGAGGACATCGAGAGCATGCGGTCACAGATACAATTGGAGGAACATAAATCAGGCTTTCTGTCAGATAAGTTTGAGGTCTACATCTCTCTGGTCAATCTGCTCTTCGATCTCCACCAAGGCCAACCCTCTAAGGGATTCGGTGAGCAAGCCTATTATGTTGCAGAGAAAGCAAAGGCCAGGGCCTTTTTGGACAGTCTGCAGGAAGGAAAAGCCAACCTTAGCAGCAAATTGAGCCCTGAAATCAAAGAAGAGGAAAAAGAGCATTTAAGCAGGATTGCGGGGATTCAAACAGAATTGATAAAGCCTCATGTAACTGATAAAAAAAGAGAGAAGTTATTCAAGGAGTTAGAGGCAGCCGAAGAGGATCACCTCAATCTCGTTCAAAGAATCAGGAGCGCAAGCCCTGTTTATGCCCAGATTGTTTACCCAGAGCCTCATCGACTCGAAAACATTCAAAAAATATTATTGGATACCGAAACAGCTATCTTGGAGTACTTGGTGGGTGAAAAAGAGAGCTTTCTTTTCTTCGTAACCAGAGGGGATTTTTCAGTGCACAGATTGTCAGGGAGCAAGGATTTAGAAGAGCGAGTAAAGAATTACTCGAACCTGTTAAAGACTGGAATAGATAGGGATTTTCAAGCTTTTAGTGCGGGAGAGAAGCTTTATCAGGAATTGATCGGGCCAGTGGAGAGTAGGTTTGGATCGATCAAAAGATTGATCATCATGCCTGATGGAAATTTGAATTTTCTGCCATTTGAGGCCCTTGTCAGACCTGCAAAGGATGTTTTCTCTAGATATTTAGCTCAAGATTACAGAATTTCTTATGCTCCATCTGCGACTGCGCTCAGTAATCTTTTGGAAAGAAAAGATCTAATCGGCCGACGGAAAGATTTATTGGCCTTTGCCGATCCAGTTTATGGCACCGCTGCTTCATCCGAAAACATCGGCAATCCAAACACTATCCTAAGAGAGTTTTATCTAGAGCAGGGATTTGACTTCTCGCCGTTAAAATACAGCGCCGAGGAGGTTCGACAAATCTCCAAACTTATTAAAAAGAAAACCAGAGATATCTATACCGGGGAAGGTGCAAACGAGGAAAAAATAAAAAGTCGGGATTTGAAGGATTACAAGATCATCCATTTCGCTACTCATGGATTCATCGACGAGCAGGTGCCTCTTCGTTCGTCGCTCCTTCTGACCTTGGATGAAGATCCTGCAGAAGATGGATTTTTCCAGGCGAGAGAAATCTACAACACAGACCTGAATGCAAAATTGGTCGTGCTTTCGGCCTGCCAGACCGGTAGAGGAAAATTGATGAGAGGGGAGGGCGTTATGGGACTTTCAAGAGCCTTCCTGTATGCGGGAGCTGAAAGTGTTGTGGCCAGCTTATGGAGCGTTAACGATCAAGCCACTTCTGTTTTCATGAAATATTTTTACAGAGGCTTGAGCCAGGGCCTTACAAAAGAAGAGGCGTTGCAGAAAGCCAAATTAGATATGATTGAATCCGGATACAAGCATCCCTTCTTCTGGGCACCATTTATCTTAAACGGCGATGCAAATGGCGCTATTGAGATTGAAAAACCCTCCTTCTGGGAGAGGATATTTTAATCTAGAAATTTTAGGATTTCGACGAGTCTGAAATCCTGCAGTGCGGATTCTTTTTGGGTCCCATCCTCAAGAAAGACCACGACCTTCCAGTAATAGGTTTTTTCTTTTAGAAGTTTGTATTGGATTGCGAAGGGAATCGGCATCTCGGTTTTTTCTGTTCTCGACGAGGTCCAGATTGGAGTCAATTCTTCATCCAATAGTGTGATTTGATATTCTTTAGCTTCGATGAAAGGTTCCCATTCGAAAGCAAGAGGGAATTCTTTGACTTCTCCTTTTGGAGAAATCAAAAGGATGGTTTTTTCATCTCTGCCCCTCAGTGTCTCATCTTCTATAGATGGGGAGATTTTGAACAAGACAATTCCCGCTGCCACCAGGACACATACTGCTGCAACTGCCGAGGCATACTTTAATGCGGGATTTAATCGAAAGAATGCGGAGATTTTTTTACCAAAGCTCGGTTTTTGCCTTGAAATATCATTCATTTCGAGCTCATGGATCCTTGTCTGTGCTTTTTGCTTTAGCTCGTCCATCTCTGCTTCGGATAAAGGCAAGCCCTCGAGTCGTTGAGCTAGATTCTTTGATCCCTTGAGAATCTGCCTGACTGTATCGAACTTTCGGTAACAGAGTCCGCATGCAGTAATGTGATCTATAATTTGAATTTTTTCATTCTCGCTCATCTCCTCAGAGAAAGATCTGATGAGGCCCTCAATATCCGGACAGCCTTTTTTGTGAAGAGGATTTTTGTTCAGGAATGATTGGTAATGTTTTTTTAAGTCCTTATCTTTGAGTTCCATCGTTATTTCCTTAAAGACCTTTTTCTTGGAGGGCTTTTCTGAGATCTTCAAGACCTCGGGATAAGAGATTCCTCACTTTACCTTCACTCCAGCCGAAGTACTCAGTTATTTCCTCTTGATCCATTCCTAGGAGATAGAGCTTGAGGACCGCTCGCCTGGATTCGATGAGTGAATCGACGGATTCCCTGATTATTTCCATCAGCTCCTCGTTTTCGAGATGATGGTTTGGGGACGAGGCTCTCTCTGAGGATATTTTTTCATCGATATTCAACAAACCATCGCCCTGATTCCATCTAAATTTTCTTTCTGTGGATAGCGTTTTCATGATTCTGCACGTGGTCGTGTAGGTGACCTTCCATATATAAGAGCCCAAATTCAAAATCTTTTTCTCACTCTTGAGGATTTCTTTCCAGATTTTGATCTTGACTTCTTGTTCAATATCATCCATTTGGGCTTGATCGACAGAGGGAGAGGTTTTACGGATGGCGGATCGAATCAGGGAGGAAAAATCGTCTATGATCCTTACGATAGCATCGGTTTTTTCTGTCGATGTACTCATGTTGGCAGAGGGAAAAATCAGACCGATTATATATTTTTTTCTGTATGTTATCAAAAATTTTCCCAGAGAATGAGAGAAATTTCCCCACTTTTGGCTCTTTCTAGTGGAGGAAAACATAAAGGATCAAGTCTGAAAATGGAGGATATGATGAAAAATCTAGAAGAAAGAACGTGTCTAAGGCCAATTGTGGTGATATTTCTTGTTCTAATGATGGGATTTATGTCTGGCTCTTTTTCATCAGATGGGAAGCTCTGGGCGCAGTCCGAAGATGAAGAAGAAGACCTCAATAAAAATGCTCTATCAGTAGCAAAGCGAGCTCTTCAAAATTTGGGGATGGAACTTGGAGATAAGTTGGGCCGAGTAGGAAATGTGAGAGATATGAAATTCGCTTATTCAGCAAAAATCAGTGATTCCCAAAAGGCCTTAAGCAAAGGTTTTGGCTTGGCAGAACCACGACCAACTCCTGTAAAGAGCGGAACGTCTCTTTCGGTTGTGATCGATGCCAAAGGCAAAGTAACATTTTTTGTGGACTCACAGAACATGCTGAAGAACAGTCAAAACCAGAGCACTTCGATCGCTATCGATAAAGCCGCAGTATCGAGCGGTGTTGCGGTCTCGAATGCCTCTTTTCCCTCTGTAGTCAAGTAGGTTCTGTGATAAACAACTCTCTTTATAGAGCAGCGAGATGTCTCATCAAAAGAATAAACCCTTCATATTTGGCACAGTGCGGTATGTTCTGAGGCGCTTTTTATGACTACACCCATGGGAGAAACCGATTCTATTCTATAATCGAGAATTAATTCTCAATCTGGAGGAAAGAGATGGCAAAAGGAGAAAGAGGCGTTTTGAAGTATGCGGTCGCTGAAGACTCGAAGGAGAGGCTGGTCTTAGAAACAAAAGGATCGCGGTTTGCCAACCTTGGATGCTTTTCGATCATCGGCGGATTTTTCCTGCTGGCCTTTTTCCTGGTTAAAGAAGGTCTGATATTCGACGTACTTTTTGCCCTGGGAGCAGCATTTGGATTCGGTACAGCAGTCTTTTCGTTTTTTGACAGAGAACGGTGGGTGTTCGAGGAATCGTCGAAGGTATTGACCTATACAAGCAGATTGAGACCCTGGAAAAATTTGACCATCAAAGCAGGCGAAGTGGATGAGGCCGAAATCGAGCGAGAAGTAAAAGAATTTCGCATGAGCCATGGCTCACGTTCAGACTTTATGTACAAGGAGGAAATCTCTTATAGAAACATCTACACACTTTATCTGAAGCTGAAGGATGGGCGGAGGATTAAAGTGAGCCGGGATGGAGATTCAGGGTATCAGAGGAATCTTGCATTCAGGTTAACAGGGAGAACAGCCAAGACCATCGATATGGCTGAAGTCAAACAAAAGGCAAAAGAAAAGGGGAGAGAGAAGCCGAACGAAGAAAAGGAGAAAGAGCCTGTATACAAGGGACAGGCCTTGAGCCATTGGATGGAAATGTTGAACTCTCAAGATCCTGGCAAAAAGGGCGAAGCCATCATGGCAGTGGGCATGATCGGTCGTCAAGCTCAGGAAGCAGAACCTGCGCTCATCGAAGCCCTTAAGGATCAGGATAAGGATGTGAGGTGGCTGGCTGCGCAGCAGCTGGGATCGATCGATCCTGGGGAAGGAGCGGTTCAGCCGCTTTGTGATGTCTTGAAAAACAAGCAGGAAGAGGTACGAGTGCGCGCTTCCGCTGCTTACAGTCTGGGGAGGATTAGAGCAGATGTGAGAACCGCTGTTCCCGCCCTTTCTGAGGCTTTGAACAGCGAAGATTCACTTTTGGGCGTTAATGCTGCAGGTTCGCTCATAAAAATCTATCCATCGTTGAATGAAAAGAGTCTGAAAGCTCTCTTGAATGGATTAAAAGATAACAGAAGCTATGTTCGTAATTCAGCGATTCGTGCTCTCGGTCAGATGGGGCAAGATGCAAAAGAGGCTGTTCCTGAACTGGCCAGAGCTTTGAATGATGAGGATAAGATGTGTCGCTTAGCTGCGGCTCAGGCGCTCGAGAGGATGGGAAAGGAGGCGAGGGCTGCCGTTCCTGCCCTCTTTGAAGCATTGAAGGATGAGGACGAACGTCTGCGTAAAGCAGCGAGAAGTGCATTGGATAAGATCCAGAAAGAGGGAGAGGAATAGAGGATACGAAAGATTTTGAGAAAGGGAAGACGGTTAACGCCTCTTCGATGTGGAGGCGTAATCGATGGAGATTATTTGGATAATGGATATTTAGATATTCCAAAATAGGAGGTAAAAGTGAACAAATATTTTCCAGCCATTATTTTGAGTTTGTTTCTTATGGTATCTTTTTCTGCCTGCTCAAAATCAGATCAGACGGCAGATCGAGCGATTGATGAGGCTGTCCCCCAAGCCGCCGCTGAAAGTAAAGAAGATGCAGTGGCAACTGAAGTCGCTGCGAATATGTATCTGTTCAAGCTCGATGGGATTTTTGAGGATTGGGGTGAAATTGAGCCTTTGTGGGAGGAAGGTGGAGCCGAAGGACAGGGTGCCTGGGAGACCAACATAGACATCAAACAGGTCTATTTCAAGAACGACAACCAGTATCTTTATGTGTTCATGAAATGCTCGCCAACCATCGAGGAACGTTCCAAAATCGAAAAATCCAGCGGTATTGTGGGTGATTTATATTTTGATACAGACAATGATCCCTCAACAGGAGGAACATACATATTGATGTGGGATGCAGAAAAATACAAGGGATATGAAGTAAGAGCATGGATTCCAATCGGTATCGAGACTTGGTCGGGGGAGACGACTGTGTATGTAGGTTATGAGCTTTACATGGCTGAGGGAGGAAGCTTTTCTGGTCTTGAAGCCTATGAGCAAGATTCGCATAAAAAAGGTTCGCTGATAGCGCACGGCCCGGATGGGATCGAGATGGCTCTACCTTTGGATAAATTGGGGATCCAGATGCCGACAACCGTTCGCGTTCTGTTAGCCGAAAGTTGCAATTCTGGAGAAGAAGAAGGGTATGATGTCGCCACCCTCAGCCTTGAATAAAATGGAGTGACCACACAAATTTATTTCAGATTAATAGGGTTGATTAAAGACTTGCCATTCGTTAGGCTGTGGCCTGTTCTTTTTGCTCTTTCTTTATCTCTTTCCTTAGCTTCTCAACCTGTGTAAGGAGGGCATTGGCGATTTCAATCTCTTCCCTTTTTTTCTTCTGCAGATAATACAAAGAAAGCATCTCTTTGAGATTGTATTTCCAGTCCAGACAGTCACCTTTGTCTTTTAATCCTTTTCTGAAGGCTATATAAGGGCATCCTCCCATACAGATGGGGAGAATTTCACATTCTATACATGTTTGTTTTTCGAAAGGATCCCATGCCAGCCAAGTACAGAGGTTTGAGTGCATCTTTGGGCTTAATTCTCTGGAAAGCAGATGTCCTATGAGTGCTTCTTCATCGCAAATATTATTCCAGCATTTAACAATCGCTCCTGAGGGAGCCACGACCATCGAATGAAGTGAATCGGCAGTGCAGAATCCACCCTTGTCCTGTGGATAGCTTGAAGCAGTGAATCCTTTCTCAAGCATTTCCAGATTGAAGCGGGCCTCAAGGAAGCTAAACTGTTCTTTTCTGAAACAGGTCTTTTGAACATCCGCGCAGATATCCGTATAGGGGTACACATGTCCGAGATAGGGAGAGATTTTATTCTTGAGACCTTCTTGTTCCAGAGTGCCCAGCACCTCTTGGGTATATGGGGCATTTTTTTTATCCACATTGATACGCAGACTTATATTTAAAAGATCACAGGAATCCTTGATATTGTTCAGAATAGTCTTAAAAGTGCCTCGTCCGTTTATCAGCGGCCTTCGACTATCGTGGATTTTTTTTGGGCCGTCAATGGTAATTTGAACTCTTGTGACTCCATATGTCTTGAGTTTTTGTGCAGTCTCTTTTTTCAACAGATAGCCATTGGTCACCATGGAAGCATTGTATCTGCCGTTCTTTTTCTCTGTAATGGTCATGAATTTTTTGGATAAATAAGCGATCTCTCCCATGGCCAATAGAGGTTCTCCTCCAAACCAGGTGACAAATAGATTTTTCCCATCGGACATTTCTTTGTTCACGTATTTCACCAAGGCTTTCATGGTGGCGGCATTCATCATTTCTTTTTTATGTTTTTCATAACAATAAACACAGCGGAAATTGCAGTTCAGGGTGGGAGCAATGGTCAGGCTCAAGTGGTTATCCTGGGCAAACCTCTCCATTCTGTTTCTTACTTTAAGGATAGCCAGTTCATCTTTTGCGTTATCAATTAAAAAACCGGATTTTTCGAGTGTTTTTCTAATCTTTGCCCGATTGCCTCGCTTGTTTATCTGGTCATCAGGTTCATTCAGGATATGCTGGATGATTGGCAAATCCTTCAGAGGGAACTCTGCCAAAGCCATAGTGAACGCATTAAATGCCAATAGGATCTTGTTGTCCGGTAATTTGACGAGAAGATTGTAGTTGGAGCTTTTCATCTTTTGTTTGCCTTACCGCCTTTCTCTGCCTAATAAATTTCTTTTAACTACCAGCAATAGGTTCAGTCTATTTTACATAGCCTCTCATTTGTAGAGTCTGTCTCCGATTGATCATTTGTTTCACTTCGGCCTCTAGTTGCAGGGGAGACTGAAGATTCATAATTTGCAAGAGCTCCTGAACAAAGGCTGAGGAAGAATATTTTCGAATGTCACTTAGGTTGAAAGGATCGATTTTCCGTGTATCTACATATTTATTGAGGTTAAAATGTTTTGGACAGCCATCTGCAACCCCGCCACAGGTTTGATCGCTGCAGCCGTTTCTTGGGCAATCCTCTAAATCAACACATGTTTGATCATCACAATAATTAGGATCGCATCCATCGCTGGGACAGTCCCCTGAACAGCCTCCGTATTTAGGACAGCTCCACTCTCCGTTGCAATAGCGCGCTTTGCACCCTCCACTTGCACCCAAAAAAATACCTTTGCATTCTCCCCCGACGACGGGATCGCAAAGTCCGGGAATTCTGAACATAGAATTCTTTAAATCATTGACAAAAAGTCTTCCTCCCCTATAATATTCTCCCTTTAAAATTTTTCTGATGGAATCCAAATCCCTGCTTGGGAGAGGTCCTTCTAAGGCTTCTTTAGATAACACTTTTTTTGTTTCCTGGGCCAGCAGCAAATTTTTCAGTTCGAGATCGATAGCTCCACTGGCAATCAAGGCAGCGATAGAACCTCCTTTGGCTGCTTTTTGTAAGAATTCTCGTCGAGATGGATTTGTGGGACCTTTGTTCTGATTGTTGACATTTTTCAATATAAGCCTCCTCCAAAATTATTGATTATCTTCGGAAGTACTTTCGAGCCTAATTCCTCCTGCTAAGAAGAGGCAAAAAATGCCCTATTCCTCTCACTTTTTTTAAAAAAAAATTAGAGATCTTGGATCAGATACACTTGGATAGGAATGAATTTAAATCGCTAAATTTCATGTTTGACTGTACTCCCTCACTGTGATATCTATGTCACCATGCTTTTTGTAATGGAAGCACTTATTAGCAAATTTCTATGATTTTATCCAGTCTCTAAGAAGGGAGCTTTGAATGACCAACGAAGCCAAAAAAGCGAACAAGCACTGGTGGCGCTGGCTGATCCTTCTCGTGGTCAGCCTTGTGATGTTTGGATCCTACTATATTTATGATTCTTTGAGCCCGATCAATGAATTTATTCAACAAGATATGGGCATCGACAATGCCAAGTTCGGGCTGCTCTTTTCTTCATACTACATTGTCAACCTCCTTTTTGTACTTCTTATTGCAGGATTCATTCTAGATCGATTTGGAATTAGAAAAGCAGGAACCTTTTATGTCTTTCTGATACTTTTTGGATCGCTCGTCACTTCCCTGGGTGCTGGAAAATCGTTCATCATTATGCTCGTTGGGAGAATGCTCTTTGGAGTCGGATCTGAGGCAACGCTGCTGGTAACGAATAAAGTTATTGCGCGGTGGTTTAAAGGGAAAGAATTGGGATTTGCCTATGGTTTGAATATCACCGTGATGAGGTTTGGGACCGTACTGGCATTTAATACATCTGTTCAAATTGCGGATTGGACAGGTGCATGGCGCTGGTCGGTGTGGGCTGGAACGGTCGTGATGTTCGTCTGCTTTATTTTCTTTCTGGTTTACCTGATGATCGATAAGGATGTGGACAAGAAGATTAAGGCTGGGATTGAGGAGAAGATTGTGGTTAAGGATATTTTTAAGCTGAGTTCTGCCTTTTGGTTTATCAGTATTTTGTGCGTGACATTCTACTCAGCGATTTTCCCTTTTACCAATCATGCACCTCGGTTCCTCCAGATGAAATTTGGTTTGTCTGCTGCTAAAGGAGGACAGTACACTTCATACATCATGATTGCATCAATGATCTTTACACCTCTTCTGGGCCTCCTGGTTGACAAGTTAGGGCGCAGGGGCAGGATCATGATCATAGGGTCTTTAATGATCGTGCCGGCACACCTTCTTCTTGGACTTACTTTTGTTCATCCCGCTGTTTCGTTCACCATCTTGGGGATTTCCTTCTCGCTTGTGCCTGCAGCGCTCTGGCCTGCCATTCCTATATTGGTCAAGGACAAGTTTCTGGGAACAGCTTTTGGCATTGTCGCTTGGATACAAATGTCCGGGCTCACTCTATTCCCATGGCTGGCAGGAAAGATCGTGGATCTTTCAGGGGATGACTACACAAATATGGAAGTCATGTTTGCCATGTTGGGATTCGTGGGATTGGTCTTTTCGATTCTTCTGCTCAGAGCCGACAGGAAGCAGAGGCTGGGGCTTGAACTACCGACAAAAGAGGCGCAGGCAAAAGCAGATAGCGTCACCTGACAGACTTCGTTCGAAAATATAAAATTTTTTTTAGCTTTACAAACTTGGAGTAATATTGTATCATTTACATACCGACGGTCGGTATGTTTAGATAAGGAGAGACACATGACCAAGAAAATGCCGAAAGATGAGCGGATAGAGGAAATCGTCCAAGCAGCCGTGGATGAATTTTTAGAGAGCGGCTATGATGGAACCTCCATGGAAGCCGTCGCTCGAAGGGCGGGTGTCAGCAAAGGCGGACTCTACCATCATTTCTCGAGCAAGGATGAAATCCTCCTTTTGGCCAATCAGAAGCTCAATGAACCGGTCGCTAAAATCATGTCTCAAGCAGCACAAAAGCCCAGCGCCGTTGTCGGCCTGTTATGGTATATACAGAATTATCTGGAATATTGGGAGGGTCACCGCAGGGAGATGGTTTTCTATATTCTTTCTTTCGCCAAGCTGATTGATAATCCTTCCCTTTGGCAGATGTATGAAAACTTTACAGAGAGGAGCCTTTCCTTCTTTCAAGACCTCTACCAAAGAGGGATTGATTCCGGCGATTTTGTTCCACATTCTGCATATGAGAGCGCCCTGACTTTCATGTCAGCGTTGGATGGTGTCGTGATTTATTTGATGATGGATAAGAACCTCAAATTGGAAAAAGTGATTTCCATCTTTCAGGATAGATTGGTTCGGAAATTTCAAAAGAAGCCCAAAAAATCGCAAATATCAAAAGGGGGTGGCGATGCAAGCAAATAATCCTGAAGCCATCCTTCGTCTGAGCGGTCTGAGGAAGTCTTATGGGGATCTGGTGGCTGTAAAGGATCTCTCATTGGAGATCTTTCGAGGGGAGATATTCGGTCTCCTGGGACCAAATGGTGCCGGTAAGACGACTACTATCAGCATGATCTGTGGATTGTTGAGGAGCGACTCAGGCGAAATATGGATGGATGGACACATGCTCAGAGAGAATTATAAGGAATGTCGAAGATTGATGGGGCTCTGCCCCCAGGAACTCGTAATCTGGGAATCTTTATCCTGTTTCGAACAGTTAGAATTCACAGCCAGGCTGTATGATGTTCCAAAGGCTGACGCTCGAAGGCGGGCTAGGGAATTGTTGGCAATATTTGGTTTGGAAGGGAAAAAACATAAGTTAGCCAAAACACTCTCTGGTGGGATGAAGCGACGCTTGAATATAGCCTTGGCTCTTGTGCATGATCCTCGAATTCTCATCTTGGATGAGCCTCAGGCGGGTCTGGATCCTCAAAGCCGGATTTTGGTAAGGGAATTCATTCAGTCCTTGGCTGAAGAGAAAACCATAATCTTGACCACTCACGATATGGATGAGGCCGACCGTCTTGCAGAGCGCATCGGCATCATCGACCACGGACAGCTCCTGGTCCTCGATACCGCTCAAAACCTGAAAAGCCGGATTGGGGAAGGGGATATCCTGGAGATCAAAATCCTCGAGGGGAGTGAAGAAAGGCTGAATCAGATGATGGAGAGTCTGCCGGAAAATTTGCGGCATTTAGACCACCGACAGGGCTTCCTTCGTCTTGTGGGCGTGAATATTCCTGACATTCTGCCTTCCCTCCTGGAAAAATTTCGGCAGAATGACTTGAAAATCGAAGACATGACCATCCGTAAGAAAACGCTTGAGGATGTGTTCATTGCTCTTACAGGAAGGGGGCTCAGGGAATGAGAACATTACCTTTATTTAAAAAAGCCATGATCGAAAATTTCAGGGATTGGAAGATCCTCGTCTTGGGGCTGACCTTCGCTCCTTTTTTTGTAGTCTTGATGTATTTTTATTTTGGAGAGGCGGTGGAATCCTATCGAATTCTCTTCGTTAACCATGACCAGAGAGTCATTTCTGAGGACGGAAGCTCGATTCATGCCGGAGAGATTCTGATTTCGGAGATGGAGGAGTTTCAACATGAAAATGGGGCAGTCAGGCTGAATGTTTCGAAGGAGGAGTTGATGGTTGAAGCTCGAAAACGTTTAAGGAGCAAATCTGTGGATCTTGTCGTGGAAATACCGGAAAATTTTTCCCGAACACTTCTGGATTACAAGGAGACAAAAAAACCAGAGCCAGCAATTGTTAGAACCCACGGGGATCCGGCAAATCCGAAGTACATCATGGCCGCAGCTTGGAGCGATTCCTTGACTTATCAGTTCACAGTTGATTGGACAGGAATGAAGGGTCCGCTTCAGCTTGAAACAGAAAACATCTCTTCTCTCGAATCCGTTAATGATTTTGATCTCTATGTGCCTGGCTTGCTGGGATTGGCTCTGATGATGCTGATGTTTACGGCTGCTGCCACATTGATCAAGGAAAAAGATAAGGGGACAATTGTGCGGCTCCGTATCTCAAACATGGCAGTTAGCGAATGGCTTGTGGCTGTCTGTATAACCCAAGTAATCATCGGATTGCTGGCAGTCGGACTAACTTACTTGACTGCTGTTGTGCTCGGTTATCAAGGTGGAGGCTCATGGAATGTCATGGCAGTGATTGCCATCCTTTCGAGTGTGTCAATAATGGCTATCAGTCTTCTAGTGGCTGCTCTGCTGCGAACTGTTTTTGATTTGATGACTATCGGCAGTTTTCCTTTTTTTATCTTGATGTTTTTTTCTGGAGGCATGTTTCCCATCCCAAGCATCCAGTTGTTTTCTCTCGGTGCACGAGCGGTCAATGTCAATGATATTCTGCCGACGACTCATTCTATTACCGCAATGAGTAAAATACTGAATCAAGGGGCTGGGTTCGGTGAATTGTTCTTTGAGATGGGAGCGATTGTTTTCCTCTCAGTCGTCTATTTTACTCTCGGTATTTGGCTGTTTGCTAACCGCCATTTAAAAGCCAAATAAAAGAAGCCTGCCGTTGTTTTGTCATTTTTGATGTGATATGTTTTCCATTGTATCAGCACAGATTCATTAAAGGCTGAGAAAATGTCAGAAAAAAAATACAATCGTCGTGAGTTCTTTGGGACTGTTGGAGCTGGATTAGCAGCTTTTTCTGCCTCGACATTCTTCTCGACCTCTAGAGAAACTGCTCGTAGACCAAACATCATTTTTATCATGGCAGATGATCATGCAGAACGAGCGATCAGTTGCTATGGTCATTCCTTGATCGAAACTCCTCAGATTGACAGGATTGCAAAAGAAGGAATGCGTTTCAACAGTAGCTTTGTTACCAATTCCATCTGTGCACCTAGTCGAGCGGTCTTGCTCACTGGAAAATACAGCCATATCAATGGGCTGAGGGACAATCGCGATACCTTTGATGGGTCTCAGGTGACTTTTCCCAAATTACTGCAGCAAGCCGGATACTATACGGCTGTTGTTGGGAAGTGGCATTTGAAGAGCGAACCCACAGGATTCGACACCTGGAATATTTTGCAGGGACAAGGAGCCTATTATAATCCGGTACTCATCGAGAATGGGAAGGAAGTACAGCATACAGGTTATGTAACAGAAATCATCACAGATCTGGTGATAGAATGTCTAAAAAATAGAGAGAAGGATAAGCCTTTCTGTGTATTGTATCACCACAAAGCTCCCCACCGGAACTGGATGCCCGACCTGAAGCACCTGACACTGTTCAAGGACAAAGAAATTCCGCTTCCAAAAACTTTTTATGACGATTATAACACCAGGTCAGCGGCGGCCAAAGAGCAGGATATGGAGATCAAAAATATGTTCCTATCCCTGGATATGAAACTGCATCCTTTTGCTTATGAAAAAGATGATAATTCAAGGGGGAGCAAAGGTCACGATGCAGAAAAAGATTGGCTGAATATCTACAACTCGTTGACGGATGAACAAAGGAAAGCCTGGGATGCCCATTACGAGCCCATAAGCAGAGCTTTCAAGGAGGCGAGTTTAGAAGGGAAGGAGTTGGTCGAGTGGAAATATCAGCGATACATGAAAGACTATCTGAGGTGCATTGCTTCCATCGATGAAAATATAGGAAGGGTGCTGGATTTTTTAGATGGTACAGGTTTAACGAGGAACACCATTGTTGTCTACACATCAGATCAGGGATTTTATCTAGGAGAGCATGGCTGGTATGACAAGCGGTTTATGTATGAGGAATCTTTATCCATGCCCTTGTTGGTGCGGTATCCTGAAGAAGTTCCTGCTGGCACCCTAAATGACGAGATTGTCCTCAACCTCGATTTCGCTCCGACTTTTCTCGATTACGCCGGAGTTGAGATACCTTTTGATATTCAGGGGCGGTCATTACGATCTCTGTTGAAAGGCCAAAAGGTCGGGGATTGGCGAAAATCCATGTATTACCACTATTACGAATATCCACATGGTTGGCATGATGTGAAGAGACATTATGGAATTAGGACCCACAGATACAAGCTGATTCATTTTTATGATGATATCGATGCTTGGGAACTCTATGATTTACAGCGAGATCCTGATGAGCTCATGAATCTTTATGATTCTGAAGATTATCAAGGAATCGTGGTAGACTTGAAAAAAGAACTTCGTGTTTTGCGCCAGAAATACAAGGTCACTGATTAATTCGGGGACAGTATACGCGATCACCGAATTATCATTATGTTCCTTGTAATAACGGAGTGGGGATCCTGCCCGCAAATTATGTTCGAATTAAGTACTCGCGTATACTGTCACCAAATTTGAGTTCCCAAATTAGGAACCTAATTCGAGGGAAATGATGTTACTTTGGCAGTCTATAACTCCCAGCAATAAAAATCGTAAAAAACGCCGTTTTTATAACCGGAAGTTATAAAATTTCCCCTTTTTAGCCAAATATTGTTTCATGTCCAAACAATCTGCAAACATTGAATTGACATAAATATTTTAATCGAGAAAATAAATGACGTAAGCTGAAAATAATTTTTTATCCAGAGGATGATATGATAACGAGAAAATTACTGTCTCCGCTACATGTTTTTTGTTTTATTGCCGTTCTTATAGTTGGAATAGCCTGTCAGGGGAAGGGGAGAAGAGATTATCCAGTCAAACCAGTGGAGTTTACAAAGGTGAAGATTTTGGATGAATTCTGGCTGCCCAGGATGGAGACCAACCGAAGAGTCACCATTCCCTTTGCTATGGAGCAGAATGAAGAAACTGGACGCGTGGATAACTTTGCCATCGCTGGTGGCCTGAAGGAAGGGGAGTATAAAGGGGAGAGATACAACGATACCGATGTGTACAAGGTGATGGAAGGGGCGGCTTACACTTTAGCCACTGAGTCTGATCCAGAACTTGAAAAATACCTGGACGAGTTAATCAGGATGATAGCAGCAGCCCAGGAGGAGGACGGCTATCTCTTTACGCCGCGCACGGCATTACCAGAGAAGCCAGTCATCGGGATAGGGGAGGAGCGGTGGTCCAACCTTGCAGTTAGCCATGAGCTGTATAATGTCGGACACATGTATGAGGCTGCTGTGGCCCATTACCAGGCAACCGGCAGGCGGAATTTTCTGGATATCGCAATCAAGAATGCAGACCTTTTGGTCAGAACATTCGGCCCGGATAAAGTGCGAGCTGCTCCTGGACACCAAGAAGTGGAGATCGGCCTGGTCAAGCTTTACCGAGTGACCGGTAACGAAGACTACCTGAACCTGGCCAGATATTTTCTCGATCAGAGGGGAAAAGACCTTGAGCTCAAATTCTACCCGGATGGTCACCGATTTGCCATCTACAATGATCCCATCCAGATTCAGGCGCACAAACCAGTCCTCGAACAAGAAGAGGCAGCCGGACATGCTGTAAGGGCTATGTATATGTATGCCGGTATGGCAGATGTAGCGGCGCTCTCGGGTTCTGAGGAATACATCCATGCTATCGACAGGCTCTGGGAGAATGTGGTGACCAAGAAGATGGCATTGACCGGAGGACTCGGGGCCCATCATGATAGAGAGCGTTTCGGCGAAAACTACGAGTTGCCAAATCTAACCTCTTATAATGAGACATGCGCTGCTATCGGAAGTGTGTTATGGAACCACCGGTTGTTTCTGCTCCATAAGGATGCCAAATTCATCGATGTACTGGAGCCAACTCTGTATAATGCAGTTATTGTGGGGGTATCTCTAGAAGGAGATACATTTTTCTATCCTAATCCATTGGCATCGGATGGAAAGTTCAGGTTCAATAAAGGCGCAGCCTGCCGACAACCGTGGTTCGGGACGGCTTGCTGTCCTGGAAACGTCGCACGCTTTATCCCATCGATTCCAGGCTATATTTATGCCTCCACAGAGAAAGAAATCTATATCAACCTTTTTGTCGCCAGCGAAACAGTCATAGATCTTGAAAACCAAGCCATCAAGATCAAACAAGAAACGCAGTATCCCTGGGAAGGAAAAATTAAAATAACAATATCACCAACTCATGAAACCGAGTTCACACTCAATATCAGATTCCCTGGTTGGGCACAAAATCAGCCTGTACCAGGAGATCTGTATAGCTATATGAATGCGGTGGATGCAGAAGCGGAGCTGTCGGTCAATGGTGAATCCATGACTTTGGAGCTGGAAAATGGCTTTGTGCGTCTTTGGCGCATTTGGAGACCCAGAGACACTGTCGAACTCAAACTTCCTATGCCTGTTCGGCTCGTGCTGAGCCATCCACATGTCAAAGAGAATATTGGAAAAGTTGCAATAGAAAGGGGCCCTCTAGTGTACTGCATCGAAGGTGTTGATCATGGGGGAAAGGCTCTTGATCTGGTTCTGGCTGAGAATCCAGAGTTTTCAGTCGAATATGATCCTGATTTGCTTCAGGGGCTTGTGGTTATCAAAGGGAAAGCTCTCCTAGACGGAAAAGAGCAGACTCTTACTGCTATTCCTTATTTTGCCTGGTCCCATCGAGGAGTAGGAGAGATGACGGTCTGGATCAAGAGGACTGAAATCGGGAACTGAATTTGGAGACAGTATACGCGATCACTTCTATGATGATGTAATGCAAGTCCCATATAACTTTTTTCTTTTTCTCATTTTTCATT
>Ga0209427_10001996_pt1 | contig 23799 bp, 23 predicted proteins | sample DeeMarSWOR136_30_FD_187465 | JGI IMG/M metagenome (GOLD analysis project Ga0209427, IMG submission 187465) | Marine sediment microbial communities from White Oak River estuary, North Carolina - WOR-1-36_30 (SPAdes) (version 2) | ecosystem: Environmental > Aquatic > Marine > Intertidal zone >...
ACCAGGTTCAAACCATAGTTTGATTTCACGTTCAGCTTCAGCTTCATTCTCCGATGCATGAACTGCATTGTCGATACGCTCTTCCCGATCAACCGAATAATCGGCATAACTGAGTTGAGCCCTCAGGGTAATTATCCCTTTTTCTTTAGCCAATTGCTTAGCATCTCTCGGCCTGGTGGGCCCGAAGTATGCCTTGATTTTGTTGACGATATCAATCCCCTCATATACAATAGCAATTACCCTTCTCTTCTCCGGCCGCAAAGGATAGTGAAGGTCTCCCATGATATAGCGAAGAGTTTCAGGGTAAAAGGATTTACCCTTAATATTGGTATAGTGCTCTTCGGCCAACTCCTGTGTTACCCGTACCACCTTTGATGCAGCAATGGTGGGGTTGTGGACCGCCGATATTCTCTCAATAATAAATCCAGTGAGCGAATAGAGGAGCGCATCTGGTTTAATCAGCACAAGGGTCTGCTCGCTATTGTCTCGTTCTGCTTTCATTAAATGTCTACCTAAAGACTAGAGCTTTTCGGGTAAAATATAATCACCGTGCTTCTTGCGCGCAGCTAAAAGCCTTTCCCTCTGTTCTTCCAATACACTAAATACCACCTCGGGGACATCAGCAACGTTTTTATAAACCTCTGTTACCCTCTCTATCTTGGCTAGGCTTTCTGGAATTCTGATGGTAAACTGTTTATTATATGAATCCTTTGGATAATCTTTGTTGAGCACTTCTTTAAAAAGCCTTTTAAGATCTTTATATTGTGGTATATAGCCCGTGGGGATTTTTATGGCTTCAACCTCTCTGTGTGAGCGGAGCTCCATCCACTTTAACCATATTGCTTTATCAGTCTTCTGGTTGAGAAAGTCTCCCTCGGCACCCTTCAGGAAATAGTTCACAGAGAAGATGGGGGGTGGGTTCTTTAGCGATGCTCCGAACTTTAGATTGCTCTCTATATACTTTCCAATGGGTATGGAGAGGAAATCTAGGTTGGACATGGGATTCCACTTTCTCACCCCCTCCTTGCCTAGGGTGGCAGCAGTGGTCTCTGATTCTAGCGAGGCACCCTTGGTTATTACCCCATGTTCCCAGTTGAAAGACTCCTCCACTGGCACACAGGTGTCTGAGTCTCTTCCTCCATAGACTATCCCTCCTACCACAACTCCTTCAGGGCTGTGGATATGTGGATCGAGGTTGCCGAGCAGCTTTAAGTCTAAAGTGAATCGTGCATTGGGGTGGGAAGGGGGTATCTCTTTTCCTGCTTCATCTTTCTTTCCAAGATGCCATTTACCAGAGTGGTTAATGCCTTCAGGGGGAACCTCTCCATCCTTTCCGATCCAGTGGCAACCTCCATCCTTTGTTATCAATACATTTGAAAAGATAATCTCACCTGGTTGGTGTAAGACCTGCCATATGATCGGGTCGTCCTCTGAATTTATGCCTTGGATGATACCAAACATCCCCTTCTCCACGTTGACCGTCCGTATTTCCTCACCCTTTCTTCTTAAATAGGCAATGTCGTCTCCGATTATGGTTTCTCCTTCCATCATGGCGGTTGAGGTCTTTCCACAGAGAGAAGGAAAGGCACCTGTGAAATAGGTTACTCTTTGCTGGGGGCCGTGTACACCCATGATAAACATGTGTTCAGTGAGCCAGCTTTCTTTTGAAGCCCAGTTGATCGCCAGCCTCATGGCAAGTTTTTTAAGTCCTATGGTGTTTCCGCCATATTGAGTATTCAGGCTATAGACAACATTGTCTTGAATATCAATGTACACACGGCGTTTATCAATGTTTACACTTACTGATTTCTTGAGCGCCCCTTCAGAGTGAACAAATTTAAAGAACCTGCTAGACTCTCCCCCCCTTTTAAACTCTTCATAGCCTGGCCTGTAGAGGAGGTCTTCGCTGTGCGCTACGTAAGCAGAATCGGTAAGCTGGATACAGGGAATAGAGAACTCGGATTGGGTCGGCCCCAAACAGAAAAACCTTACATATAATGTATGCCCCTGCATGATATTTTTAAGAATATCTTGGAGCTCTTTCATCCCTTCCTGCTTATCTACAGAATTTATATTAGAGCCTAGATCAACACCTTTAGGTAAGAGGAACTTTGTATTTTCTTTATCCCTTGCCTGATCGTGGTAACCATCAAAATGAATTGTGTGACCCTTAAGTGCTAGTTCTCTTTCCTCTCCACTTTCAACTGCAGCACGCCTTATATACAACCTATCTTCCTCTGAATCAGTGCTGACAAAGACTTTATCAGGATTACATAGTTCGATGTACCCTGCCACGAACCGGTGAAGCTCTGAGTTTTTTATATCGATAAGCTTGTGGTAGTGCTCCTCAGGCAATCTTTTATTAAGCAACTCTACTGTCCCTTCAACCATATGTTTTCATCACCTCCATTCAATTTTAATGGTAAAAATTACTTGCTCTCCTTGTCCACATGGTGTTAATTATTGCACGTTAGAAATCTAGATCCCTAAGATTCGTTTAAGGATTTAAAAATTATTATGAATACGGTGAGAATGTCAAGTAAAAAGAGGCAGGTGGCTTCGTTCACAGTTATTCAGACATTTTTAAAGTTGACTATTTAAAAGAAATATTATATTTAATCCAGCAACTTATAATCTATGTCTTCCTTTGTGCTTCTGGGCACAAAATCACTACCAGGCCCATTTACTAATTGTTTGTTCTCACTACACTATGATTATGAATTCTATGATTATAAGTCGGTTTCCGTTTTTGTTTATCTTGCTTTTCATCTTTGTTGTACCTCTATTGCTAGCCTCTCAGGCCAGAGGGTCTCTTCCGGAACCTTATAAAGAGACCCGCATGTTGCTCCACACCTTTGTGGAAATTAAGGCGTACGGTGCCAATGCCAAGAGGGCAGCGGAGGCATCGTTTGCAGAGATGGAAAGGGTAAACCGCTTACTAAATAACTATGATCCCTCAAGCGAGATTTCTCAAATTAATCGTGCTGCCAGCCTAAAGAGCATTACCATTAGCCCCGAGACTCTGGAAGCTCTTACAAGTGCAAAATACTATGGAGAGCTATCTGGAGGTGCCTTTGATATTACCGTCGGTCCCCTGCTTGAACTTTGGGGATTTAATCAAGAGGAGCCAGGCATCAAAGCGGATCTCCCCCTACCAGATACCCTTGACAGGGTAAGGCAATTGGTCGATTACCGCCTCATTCAGTTAGATACTATTAAAAGCACAGCAATGCTTCTAAAAAAGGGGATGTGGATCGATTCAGGCTCTTTTACCAAAGGGTATGCTGTAGACAGAGCTGCCAGTGTTCTAAAAAAACAAGGTGTCACTCAGGCACTAATCACTGCAGGCGGCACCATTTTGGCTTTGGGCAAAAAGACTGGTGGAAAGCCCTGGCAGATTGGTGTGAGACATCCCCGGGAAGAGGGCACGCTTTTGGACACCATTCCCCTTGTAGACCAGTCGATTTCTACCTCTGGAGATTATGAGCGTTTTTATTACTATAGGGGCCGCCGCGTATGTCATATCATCGATCCGAGATCAGGATACCCGGTGGAAGCGGTTCAGGGGATCAGCGTCATTGCACCGACTGCCATGGCAAGCGATGCTCTCTCAACCGTTCTTTTTGTTTTGGGTGTACAAAAGGGGCTTTCCCTGGTAGAAAATCTACCAGGGGTTGAGGCGATGATCATTAATCAAGAAGGGAAGGTTTATCTTTCGCCCGGCTGGCCCGCTCGCATAAAGCAAAGGTAACTCTATGCGTGAACTGCTTAAATTGACTATCATCCTAACCATCATCTGCTCAGCGGCTGCTACTGCCCTTGCTCTCGTCTATAACCTTACCAAGGATCCCATCGCATATCAAAAGCGCCTCAAAAAACTTAAAGCCATAAGAGCTGTTCAACCAGATTACGATAATGAACCAGACCAAGATTTTATAGATCTCCCCATGGCCGAAAACAAGAAAAGGGATAGTGGTCACATCAGATTTTATATCACTAAAAAGGGGGGTGCCTTTACGGGAGTTGTTTTCACCGTTTCCGCTGCAGGCTATGGAGGTACACTTGAGATCATGCTCGGCGTTACCCCTGGGGGTACCATCACGGGCGTTGAAGTTATCAATCACAGCGAGACTCCAGGCTTGGGTGCAAAGATCACCGAGGACTCCTTCTGCCTCCAATTTAAATCTAAGAACCTAGGTAATACAAAGTGGGCACTCAAAAAGGACGGGGGGGAGGTTGACCAAATCACGGGAGCTACCATCTCGCCTAGGGCAGTGGTTAAGGCCCTTCATAAGGGACTTGTATTTTTTCATGATCACAGAGGTGAGATATTAAAAGAGGGCTAAAAGGGAGGTGGTCTCTTGGGGTTTTTACATGAGTTTATTAAGGGGGTTTGGCGAGAAAATCCTACTTTTCGAATCGTTTTGGGAATTTGTCCTACTTTGGCAATCAGTACCACTGTTATAAATGGTGTGGGAATGGGTCTGGCTGCTACCTTTGTACTCCTTGGGTCTAACCTCATCATCTCACTTATCAGAAATGTAATTCCAGACAAAATCAGAATTCCCGCCTTTATCGTGGTGATTTCCACCTTCGTTACCATTGTTGACCTATTTATGGCAGCCTATACTCCTGTCTTACATGAACATCTGGGAATATTTATTCCCCTTATCGTGGTTAATTGCATCATCTTGGGGAGAGCAGAAGCCTTTGCTTCCAAATCGGGTGTCTGGATGTCAATAGCAGATGCGCTAGGCATGGGAGCGGGCTTCACTTTAGCCCTTACCCTAATATCTTCCATTAGAGAGCTGCTGGGGAGTGGCACCCTTCTGGGAATCCACATTCTTCCCGCCACTTACAGTCCGGCTGTTATTATGATTCTTCCTCCAGGGGCGTTTCTCACCATAGGAGTGCTGCTTGGCCTCTTCAACCATTTATCTAGCAGGAGAGCGAGTTGATGGAAAAGTTACTGATTATTATCTTCGGTGTGATTCTGATTAACAATTTCGTTCTGGCAAGGTTCTTGGGGCTCTGTCCCTTTCTGGGTGTCTCCAGAGAATTTAAGCCGTCTCTGAGCATGGGTGCTGCCGTTATCTTTGTGATGACGCTCGCTTCCACCTGCACGTGGTTTATTCACCGCCATCTTCTCATCCCCTATCAGGTAGAATTTCTTCAAACTATCGTTTTTATCTTGGTTATTGCTGCCCTGGTGCAATTTGTAGAAATGGTCATTCAAAGGGTGAGCCCGCTGCTTCAAAGGGCCTTGGGAATCTACCTTCCCTTAATCACCACAAACTGTGCTGTCTTGGGGGTGTGTCTACTCAACATTAAAGAGGGTTATAGTCTGTTGGAAACCATTGTTCATGGGGCAGGGGCCGGCATAGGCTTCACCCTTGCCATTCTTATTATGTCTGGCATTAGAGAGCGTCTGGTATTAGGTAGGGTTCCCTCTTGTATGCAGGGGTTTCCCATTTCTTTTATCATCGCTTGCTTAATGGCTCTTTCCTTCTTCGGTTTTCAGGGTTTCTTTTCTCACTGAATAGGAGCACCATGAATATAGATATAGTTGTCCTTTCATTAATTATCTTGGGTGGGATTGGTCTTTTATGTGGCATTGCGCTTGCTATCGCCTCTAGGGTGTTCGCAGTCAAATCAGACCCTCGGATCGAGGCGCTTGTAAACATCTTGCCAGGTGGAAACTGTGGTGGCTGCGGATTCCCCTCCTGTCATGCCTATGCTCAAAACATGGTAGAAAGTGGTGCAGAGCCTAATCGCTGTGTCTTGGGTGCTGACAAGGTAGACGACATCAGCAAGATCTTGGGGAAAAAGGTTGCCGCCGCAGAGAGGAGGGTCGCGGCAATCAAATGTTACGGAGGAAATACCGCCGTAAAAATCTTTGATTACGATGGGATCCCCTCATGCCGTGCTGCCTCCCTTTATGGCGGAGGGGATAGATTTTGCAAATATAGTTGTCTGGGCTTTGGTGACTGCGTTGAGGTATGCCCTTTTGGCGCCCTATCAAGAGCAGGTAGAGAGGCCCCTCAGGTCGATAGAGACAAATGCACCGGTTGCGGTAATTGCGCCAGGGTGTGCCCCAAGGGTGTTATCGTCCTCATCCCTCGGAGGGCAAGGACTCATATTGCCTGCAACTCTAATGAGAAGGGCAAGGTAGTGCGTCAGATCTGTGAGGTAGGGTGCATTAGCTGTAGCCGCTGCGTTAAGGTGTGCCCCGAGGGTGCCCTCTCGATGGAAGACAATCGGATCTGTATTGATTACAGCAAGTGCACTAACTGTGGTCACTGCATAGAAGAGTGTCCACGAAATATTATCAAAGATATTAACCCTCAAGAAGGCGCATCAAAGGCTGTAAATCAATGAAGTGCATCATCGTATACTGTTCCAAGACGGGTAATACAGAGAAAGTGGCAATGGCAATAGAAAAAGGTCTTAATGGAGATGTCGACATGGTGAAGCTTGATCTGAACCCTGAGGGGATGTTGAATGATTTTTCAGACACGTTTACCCTAGACCTCTCGCCTTATGACCTGATTTTTTTGGGAGGGTGGGTGATGGTAATGAGGGTTCATCCCTATCTTTACGCTTACATTAATAGATGTATAAACCTTGAAGACAAAAGGGTTGTGGGATTCTTAACAGGCGGTGCTGGGCTTTCACGCGAACACGCCTTTGATGATTTCAAGGAGCTTATAGAGCGAAGGGAGGCACACTTGGTCGATTTCTCTTACACGCCCACTCTCTTAGGTCTGACCCTGACCAGAAAGAAACTGAAGGCGGCTGAAATCTTCGCCAGTGAGATTTTGAAAAAATTCAATCCATAAGGAGTTCTCGTGGACGGTTTTCTGCCAACTTTTACTAGGAGAAAGTCTGCTCCCCCTACCTTTGAACGGCTTACCTGGGGCAAGTCGTCCTCAAAAGCAAGAATCCCAGATAGGGTTGTTATACCCTTACAAGATACGCCTGGGGCACCTTATGAAATAGTGACCCAGGTTGGTGAGCAGGTTAAGTTGGGACAGAAAATCGGTTTGATGGGAAAACCGCCTATTTATATTCGTGTTCATGCCAGTATCTCTGGTAAGGTCGATCAGATAGGGCCCATGCCTCATCCCCTGGGGTTCTACGCACACTCCATATCGATCGCCTCCAATGGGAGGGATGAGCACTGTGGGTTTGCACCCCTAAGTGAGAGGGGGTTCGGTGAAAACGAGGAAGAGGTGTTCGGGGGCCTCCAGGAGATGGGAATCCCCCTCAATTACAGCCTCCTCCATGTACTAAAATTTAAAATTTCAAGCCTGCTAATCAACGCAACCGAGTTTGAGCCCTACATCACCTCTAAACATCAGATGGTACGAGAACATAGCCAAAACCTTATCAAGGGGCTTCAAGTTTTGATCCACGCCTGTTCCGCTCGCCGGGCCGTCATGCTTTTAGAAAAGAACCAGACACCTCTCATCAAAATGTTAAAAGATGCAGCAAAGGAGGTGCCAGAGGTAACCATACGAGGGGTTGGTCGTCCCTATCCCGAAACGGCAAAAGCGCTTCTCGCCCAAAAATTCTTTTCTAAAGATTTTAATCGCAGTAAGGTTTCAGATACTGGGGGCATAATGTCAGTGGACCTCTTTTCTCTTCTTGCCATTTATAATGCCTGGTTCTTTGGTACCCCCTTTACTGAACAACTCATTACTATCGCGGGATCTGCCATTAGAGAACCACAAAATATCTGGGTGAAAACAGGTGTTCCTCTTATGAATATTATTCAAAGCTCGGTTAGCTCTCTTTCGAGCTTGGGTCGCGTCACAATGGGAGGGCCCTTGATGGGCACGCCTCAGCACTCTCTGGGAGTGCCATTAATTAAAAAGGCAAAAGGGGTCTTCGCTGCTGTGGCCTTCTCATTTGATGAACATCGGCGCTCCCGCTTTTATAAGAGATCCCCCTGCGTCAAATGCGCTAAATGCGTGGATATCTGTCCAGCCTCTATTATACCCAATATTATTGTAGATTTTATTGACAACAAACACCTTGACGATGCCGAACGGTGGGGGGTGCTTCGCTGCATCGAGTGTGGTCTGTGCGAATATGTGTGCCCTTCCAGGATACCCCTGCTCGAGCTAATGAGGTTGGGCAAGGTCTTTTTGCGGGGAGAAGGCTGCTTATTAACCCGTAGCAACCTTGAAACTCTTGGCTATTGAAAGGCCTCTCTAGCATGGAAAATCGTCTTATCGTATCATCGCCGCCTTATCTTAAAACAGGAGAGACTGCGCACTGTTTAATGTTTGATGTGTTCATTGCCTCTCTTCCCATAGTGGGCGCAAGTATCTTCTTTTTTGGTCCACACGCTCTCTTTATTATTTTCTTAAGTGTTTCTACGGCTATGGCAACAGAGGCTTTTGTCCAAATCTTGTTTAAGGCTTCTGGCTTTAAATTTAAACCATTCTTCTATAATTTCCTCACCAATGAGGATATTACTGTGTTTGATGGGAGTGCTTTGGTAACAGGCCTGCTTCTCTCTTTTACCATTCCGCCTAGCTCACCTTTCTGGATACCTGTGGTGGGGGCCTTTGTGGCTATTGCCATTGGAAAGCAGGTCTTTGGTGGAATAGGTTATAACATCTTCAACCCAGCGCTTGTGGGAAGGGCGTTTCTTCTGGCCGCATGGCCTGCACAAGCTACCTCTTGGACCACTCCCATAAGTTGGGCAGAGTGGGTTCGTTCGCTCGGTCTTAATCCCGAATCGTGGATGGTAGACGGTGTGAGCACGGCTACACCCCTTTCTCTCTTAAGCCTTCGAAACCAAATGACACCTCTATATAATTTGATAGTGGGGAACACCGCTGGTTCATTGGGGGAGACCTCTGCCATAGCCATTTTGCTGGGTGCTTCCTATCTGCTCTATAAGGGAACCGTTAGTTGGCACATTCCTACCTCCTATGTGGGTTCGGCTTTCCTTCTCTCCCTCCTTTTGGGTGAGCATCCCCTCTTCCATATTTTTGCGGGGGGATTACTGCTTGGAGCATTTTTTATGGCAACTGATGTGGTAACAAGCCCTGTGACTAAATTAGGAAGGGTTCTCTTTGGAGCTGGTGCGGGTGTGTTGACAGTCCTCATAAGGATCTTTGGTGTATTTCCTGAGGGTGTATGCTATTCAATCCTTATTATGAATGGCCTTACTCCTTTAATAGATAGATACACCGCTCATACCTATCAATTGTCTGGTGAGGGTATAAAAACAGAACAAGGGGGGTCTTTAGAGAAATAGTGGGGGTTGCTTGTTCTAGATCCTCTCAACATATCCGCCTATACGCGTGTCGACCTTTACCACATCTCCCTGGTTTATAAAAAGTGGTACTTGTATAACCGCTCCAGTCTCAAGTGTTGCGGGTTTGGTGCCGCCACTCACCGTATCGCCTTTTTCTCCTGGTTCTGTCTTAGTAATGGTAAGTTCCACAAAGGTAGGCAATTCAACGGTAATGGGGTTATTATTATAAAAAAGAATAATTATAGTGGTGTTCTCCTTGAGAAAATCTCTATTTCTGCCTAGCTGTTCCTTGGTTAAAAAGGTTTGCTCGTAAGTCTCCTCATCCATGAAGCAGGATTGATCGTCTGTACCATAAAGAAATTGCATCTTCTTCTCCTGTAGATCAGGCCTTCCCAATTTTTCGCCCGACCTGAATGTCTTTTCAACGACTATCCCTCTTGACAGGCTTTTCAGTTTAGTTCTTATAAATGCTCCTCCTTTTCCTGGCTTCACATGAAGAAATTCTACTACTGTATATACATCCCCATCTAGTTCTATTTTTAAACCTTTTCTAATCTCTGAAGTGTCATACATCTCTCGTTTTCTAGCTCCTTATAAAATATATAGCTCTTTTGGTGCCGAACTCAATAGTTCACAGCCCTGGTTGGTAACCCTTATCATATCCTCTATCCTCACCCCGCCCCATCCTGGGATATATACTCCAGGCTCTATGGTAAAAACCATGCCCGCTTCTGTTATGGTGTCCCGATCTGGTGCAATACGAGGTTCTTCGTGTACGGTAAGACCCACACCGTGCCCCGTCCCATGTCTAAAATATTTTCCTAGGCCAGCCTTTTCTATTATTTTCCTTGCAGTATGATCTACCTGATGTGCTCTTATGCCTGGTCTTACTAAGTCAATAGCTTTATCGTGGGCATCTTTAACTACTTGATAAATCTTTTTCTGCTTTTTGGTTGGTGTGCCTATAATCACGGTGCAAGTCTCGTCTGAACAATATCCTTGGTAGGTGGCACCAAAATCTATGGTAACAAACTCTCCCCTTCTAATCTTTTTTTTAGACGCCAAGCCGTGTGGAAGTGCTCCTCTTTTTCCTGATGCCACAATAAAAGGAAATGGGGTATCTTCCGCGCCCTCTCTTCTAATTTGAAACTCTAAAAAGAGTGCAATATCACTCTCCTTAACCCCAGCTCTAATTTTTTCTAATATTCCTAAAAAGCTTTTAGATGAAATAGTAGCAGATTTTTTTAATAATTTTATTTCCCCCGCCTCCTTTTTGGACCTGATCTTTTCAAGGCTGACTGGTAAGCTTACTAACTCTATTATTTTTATATTCTTAATCTTTTTATATTGATGAACGGTGAGTTTATCTGGCTCATGGCCGACACTTTTTACTCTAAGAGTCCTAAGGAGTTTTGTGGTTTCCTCCATTTTGCATCGTGCCTCTATTATATCAATACCACTACACTCGATACGTGCTTGGCTTGTATAGCGTGAATCCGTTATTAAATAGCCTTTCTTTTTAGTTAATAATAGAAGCGCTTCACTTCCTGTAAAGCCGATTAAGTAATAAATACTCGCTGGGTCGATTATAAGTAGTGCATCTATATTACTTCTATTAACAGTAGACCAAAGTAAATTTATTCTATGTATCCTCACGATACTTAACGCCAATTAATGTAAAATTATGAAAGGGTTTTTTATATGTAATTAATTGATAGGGTGGTAGCACATATGTATAACAAATCTTGCTTAATGGGGTTTTTGTGGTGGATACTGTGCTTTAAATGTAAATAAGAATAACTAGAGTTTAGACCGGTCTGTGAGTTGTTTCTCTACCACCATTTTATTGGTAGGAATGAAAATTATAACTTATAAAATACTAAATTTGCATAGCTTTGTTATTTACTCAAACACTACCATTGCTTCATTGTGAGATATGCTCATTCCTTCTATAGCTCTTACCTCTTTGATAACTCCATCAAAAGGGGATATTATTTCATTTTCCATTTTCATTGCTTCTAAAATTATAAGTATGTCTCCTTTTCTTACCCTATCTCCTGCCCTACAAGCTACCTTAATTACCTTTGCGGGCATTGGTGCATAAATAATTTTTCCCTCTTCCTTATTTTCTTCTACTATTTCCTTAGTTTCCTTCCTCTCTAGGATTTTCCTGCTTTTATCACCTCCCGCTATACCCCCTTCTTCTAAAACCTCTTCCTCTACCTCTACCTTATATTCTTTTCCATTAATCTTTATTCTAAATTTTTTTATCATTTTTCTCCTTCCCACACCTTTTTATAAAATTCTCCCCTTTATTCTCCACCATGAAATTTCCTCGTGCTTCCTCTTGTGAAAAATCCTCTTAATAACACTTTTATTTACTCTTTTATTTACTCTAAAACTACTCTCATATGCAACTATTCCAGCAACTATTACATGTACTACCTCACCTATACTACTATTTCCCCTCGCACTTTTCACTTCACGCGATTTATATTTATTTTTCCTTAAAATAAAAAAATAAAAAGTAACTACTAGTGCTACACATATTAAAAATACTATATATCCCTTCATATTTTTTTACATTCTATAATACCATAGGCATTATAACAGCTATATTATAATTGTTGCTTTTTTCCTTTATCAAAATGGGTGTTTTTCCGTCCAACAGCTCTAAATATACCTCTTCTCCTTCTATTATATTAAGTACATCCAACATATACCTACTATTTAAGCCAATCTCTATTTCATCCCCTGAATACTTAATCTTCCTTTCTTCTCTTGCCTCCCCAAATCCAGTTTTTTTCGATGAAATTATTAATAGATCTTTTTTAATATTTAATTTTACTAACTTTATGTCTTCATCCATTATTAGTGCAACCCTCCGTAACGATTCTATTAAATCTTTTATTTTTATAATCATTTTGTTTTTATTGTTTTGTGGTATCACTCTCTTATAGTTTGGAAATTCACCTTCAATAAGCCTTATAACTATTGTCTCTTCTTTCCCCTTTACCACCACACTATTTTCTCTAAACCCTATCTTTATCTTCTCTTCCATTCCTAATTCCTCTATAAATCCCTTTATTTCTTTTGCGCCTTTTCTGGGAATTATAACAGCTTTTTGTATCACCTCCCCCTCTTCATCAGAAAATATTCTATCTGCAAGGGCTAATCTATGACCATCTGTTGCAACCATTCTTAACCCTTTTCCCTGTTTTTCTAATAATATACCCCTTAGTGTGTCTCGTGTTTTATCATCAGAGGTTGCATAAATGGTGTTTTTTATTAATTCATAAATATTTTTTTTGTTAATTTCCAAGTAGTTTATTTTATTATTGATATCTATTTGAGGAAATTCTTCATCTAATAATCCAGCGAGATTAAAAATAATTTTATTATCGTAACTAATTTCTATCCAGCCTTGATCTTTCTTGGCAATATAAATCTTACCTTCGGGCATTTCTTTAATAATTTCATATATTTTTCTGGCATCAACAACTATCCTTCCCTCTTTAACTACTTCTGTACTATGTTTTATTATCATTCCCACTTCAAAGTTTGTCGCGCTCATAGTTATTGACTTATTTTTTGCTTCTATCAACATGTTCGCTGTTATTGGCATAAGTGGATTTTTTTCGGCAATATCCTGCATTTTTCTAAAACTATTTAAAATATTTTTTTTATCGATACAACAATTCACGATTAACTCCCCCACTATTTATAATAAACTATTATTATTAGTAGTAGTAAGGCTGGTGTATGAGACAATAACTAAGTTAACCATTGAAAAGATAAAATAAATTACTGTTAATAACTATAGTAATAAAAATAGATGTAAGAGTGATTTGGTTTAATTATTAACACATTATAAACAGTTTTAAAACAATTTATTGATTCAATTTATTTATTAAATTGTTTACTGTATTCTTAATTTGTTGATTATACTCCAACATTCTTTCAATTTTATTAAAAGCATAAATGATGGTGCTATGGTCTTTTCCACCAAAGTGGGCACCAATTTCCGGAAAAGACATTTTTGTCAATTTTCTAGTGAGATACATACTAATTTGTCTAGGAAAAACAATACTTTGTTGTTTTCTATTCGACTTAAGGTCTGATAATTTTATATTAAAATATGTTGATACCACTTTCTGAATTGTTGCAACACCAACTTCCCCTTGCTTAGTTTTTATTAAATCTTTTAAAACTTCCTTTGTGAGATTGATAGTTATTTCACAATTATTTAAAAAAGAAAAGGCAACTACTCTATTTAATAACCCCTCTAAATCTCTAATATTAGATTCAATGCTTGATGCAAGAAAAAAGGCAACGTCATTTGAAAGTGAGATATTATATAATATTGATTTCTGTTTAAGTATAGCTACCTTTGTTTCTATTTCAGGTGCTTGAATATCAGCAATAAGACCCCAGCTAAACCTTGATCTCAATCTTTCTTCTAAAAAGTGCATATCTTTTGGAAAAGTATCACTGGTTATAACAATTTGCTGATATGATTCATAGAGTGAATTAAAAGTGTGAAAAAATTCTTCTTGAGTTCTTTCCTTACCAGCCATAAATTGTATATCATCAAGAAGTAAAACCTCTAAATTTCTAAAGCGTTCCCTAAAAGCAGACATCTTCTCATAACGGATTGAGTTGATAAGCTCATTTGTAAACTGTTCAGAGGTTATATAACAAACCCTTTTACAAATATTATTTTTAAGAATATGATGACCTATCGCATGTAATAAATGTGTCTTCCCCAGTCCAACACCCCCAAAAATAAATAGAGGGTTATAATTATGGGCTGGGTTGTTAGCAACTGCAAAACAAGCAGCGTGAGCAAACTGATTGCTTAAACCAACAACAAAATTTTCAAAAACATATCTATCACTTAAATTTGCAGAAGATATATGAGAGGGTGGTTGAAAAACCCTCTTTTGAACTTTAGCATGTTTTTTTAAAGAAAGGTCTTTTACGGTAATCCTTAACACCACGTCTTCATTAACCAGAATACGAGCAGCCTCCTTAATAGTCGATGAGTAGCGTGTTTCTAGCCACTCTTTGAAAAATGTATCAGGCACCTCGATATATAAATCGCTACCATCCAATTTTACAAAAGAGATGGGTTTGATCCACACTTCAAATGACTGACTGTTAACTTTATCTTGTAATAAATCAAGTAATTTTTTCCAAAAGTTATTCACAGAAACACACCTCATAATTTTATAAATACTACCTCTTATTTATAGCAACCTAAATATTTTTTCAAGAAAAATTTTTAGTAAAAATCTTTTAAAACATAAGCTTTCGCACTCTTATGTTTAACAGCAACCCGATTATCATCCAGGTGGATACAAGAGAAGAACCACCATAACTTAGAAACGGCAATGGAATACCCACAACTGGAAGTATGCCGATTACCATCCCAATATTAATGAACATCTGCCAGAAAAGAATTAAAGTCAACCCTATTGATATATAAGAACCAAGACGATCTCTAGATAGAGAGGCTATTTTTAGCCCTTTAGAGACTATAAGAAAGAAAAATAAAATTACTAGTGCCGCACCAATAAACCCCCACTCTTCTGCCAACACAGAAAAGACAAGGTCTGTATGCTGTTCCGGTAGAAATCGAAGTTGGCTTTGAGTACCGTTTAGAAACCCCTTACCAAAAAGCATTCCTGATCCTATGGCAATCTTTGATTGAATTGCTTGATAACCAGCCTGAAGCGAATCTTTTCCAGGATTCAAAAAGGAAAAGATCCTCCTTTTCTGGTAATCTTCTAAAAATAACCACCCGCATGGGAGGAGCATAACACCAGAGATTATAAATACCATATGGTATTTAAAACCAAAGTGAAGAAAAAAAACGAAGGATGTAAAAACAAGGACGATAAGAGCGGACGTTCCCAAATCAGGCTCAACAAAAATCAGGATAAATGTAATAAACGCAATTAAAGCAGGCAATAAAAAATCTTGAAACCTATAGGGAGTAGACACGTTTGTACTCGAGAAATATTGAGAAAGAAAGAGGACCAGGGTGATTTTAGCAAATTCAGAGGGTTGAAATGAAAGCCCGCCTAACTGTAACCAGCGGCTTGTTCCTGCAGCCTGCTTCCCCCAAAAGAGCGCGAAGAGAAGTAAAAGCAGTGATAGGAAGTGGAATAGGTAAGCGCGTCTAGCCACAGATTGGTAATCAAAAAGAATAATAAAAAAGAAAAGAATTAACCCAACCAATAACCAACAAAGCTGCTTTAAGTAATATGGTGTAGCATAGTGGTTTAACGAATAGGAACCAGCGCTGAAAAGATTGATCACTCCTAAAATAGATACGATTAAACAAACCCCGAAGAGTACCCAGTCAAAATTAGAGATTAACCTGCGATCAAACATGACCACCTTCCTCAAGAACAAAGAACCTTGAGATGACTTTTTTAGCAATGGGTGCTGCTGCGCTGCCACCGTGTCCACCATGCTCTACAAGAACAACTACGGCTATTCGTGCGCCTTCTTTGGGAGCAAAGGAAACGAACCAAGCGTGATCTAAAAACCTACGTCCTGGTTGTGATGACTTTTCTCTATTAAGGCTTATAACCTGAGCAGTACCAGTCTTTCCAGCGACATCGACATGAGGAAGCCGAGCCCTCCAGCCGGTGCCGGAAGGAGTATTGACCGCACTCCAGAGGCACTCCCTTAGTAGTTTAATGTTTTCCTGAGAGAGCGGTATCCGAGCTTTAATCTGGGGATCAAAACGCTTAATAACCCTTCCGTCGATAGTAACTATCCTATCAACACAGAGGGGTTTATATAAAATACCGCCATTTGCGATAGAGGCATAGGCCATAACGAGTTGTAGAGGAGTAACTTGATTAGAACCCTGACCTATAGCAATAGAGAAGCTTTCGCCAGATTGCCAGGGAATGCCATACTTGCTTCGATACCACCCAGAGGTTGGTATAAAACCGGGTTTTTCATTATATAAAGCGATTCCCGTAGACACGCCAAGGCCAAATTCCCTTGCATGCTTAGCCAGGGTATCGGGACCAAGCAAAGAACCCAGGCTATAAAAGTAGACATCACAAGATTCCGCCAACCCCCTCATTAAACTAACCTTTCCATGACCCGTTTCTTTCCAACACCGATAAGATCTATTACCACACCTAAGAGATCCCCCACAGAAGAAACTTGTGTCAGGAGTAATCAATCCTTCCTCAAGGGCAGCGGCTGCTGTAATAAGCTTATAGGTGGAGCCTGGAGGGTGTAAGCTTTGAATACATCGATTCATAAGGGGATGCTCAGGGTTATTAATGAGAGTATCCCAGTCATGAAGAGGTATGCCACGGGAGAAAAGATTGGGGTTAAAGGAAGGGCTGCTTACCATAGCCAAAACACGCCCATTCCTAGGATCAATGGCAACTACGGCACCAACCTTATCTCCCAATGCCTCTTCGGCAGCCTTTTGAAGATCAGCAACAATTGTAAGGATTACATTACGTGCTGGCGAGGGGTCAACCCGGCCCATAACGTTTATTTTGTATCCTGCGGCATCAACTTCAGCCTGATATCCTCCATCAGCCCCCTTGAAGTGTAATTCCATGATTTGTTCCACACCGTACTTACCAATAAAATCACCCACTTCATAACGAGAGAATTCAGATAGGTCAAGCTCTTGAGGACTTATCTCTCCTAGATGTCCCAGAAGATGACAGGCGAGCGTCTCGCAAGGATAATAGCGCACGGGTGTTGACACCACAACAATACCGGGCAGATCTAGCCTATGGGTGAGGACGAGACCTATAGCGTCTCTTGATACGTCTGTTATAAGCCTTATGGGTTCAAAGGGAGGCCTTCCCTTTGACCTTTCGACCCTCCTTTTTAACTGAGACAGGCCACTGTCCAAAAAATCTGCTAAGCGTTTAAGTACTATCTCAGGATGGATAGTGTCTTGAGGAACCAAGCAGATATCAAAAGATGGGCGGTTGCTAGCCAGGACTTCCCCTCTCACGTCTAAAATAAGACCCCTTGGGGCCTTAATCTTCTGGATTCTAATACGGTTATTTTCGGATAGTTTACGATGATAATCGCCTCTTATAATCTGAAGGTACCAGAGCCTTAAGAATAGCAAACTAAAGATAAATACTACTATGAAGTAAGCAATTCTTATTCTTGTTTGTAATCGTTTCTCGTAGAAAGAATCAAGCTCTGATCTCATCTAACCACCAACCAATACAATAGCTATTTCAAGACCAACCCCTGAGAATACGCTCTTTTATTAAAGATGGCAAAAAGGGGCATGCTTAAAGCCATAAGCAGAAGGCTTCTGGCTAACAAATTTTTTAAGATTACCATATAGGGATAAGCGGATACTAATTTAGTAGTTATCAAGAGAGAGAGATCAGCGGAGAAGCTCAACGCAAAGACAAGAATAGCCTGAGACAACAGGCTTTCAAATAATACAATTCTGCGTGCAACTCTAATGAGGAAGAAGGCAATCAGGTTGATTAAAGGCAGCAGGCCTGGAGGTACACCTGAAAGGGCTTCAAGCATAGAGCCCAACAAGAAAGCGAGAAACCAACCGCTGGGGGAAGGACGATATAGTGCCAAGAAAATTACGAAAACAAACGAAAGGTTCAATTGAATCACCTGAGGAAAAACATAGTACCAAGGTATGGCTTGAATGAGAACGAGAAAGAGGCCACCCAAAAGAAAGAAAAAAAATTGTTTCATAGGGATATTTACCTCAGCTGTCACACATACCATATAACCAGTTGTCAATTAATTGTTTTCGGGAAAGAGGATACAGACTTCTTCCAGTTTGTTAAGGCTTGTGCCAGGCGTTAATTCCACATACTGAAAGAGGTCAAAGCTATCTTTCATAACACGAGTTACCTTTCCCACCGTTAAGCCCTTAGGGAAGATGCCACACAAGCCAGAGGTAACCACCAGGTCTCCAAGTCTTACATCCTCAGAGCTCGAAACATATTTGAGCTCGCAGAGATCAGAGGCCCTGCCCTCCACGATACCTCTGGCGCGGGTTCTCTGCACAAGGGCATCAACGGAGCTGTTTATATCGGTTAGGAGCAACACCTTAGAGGTGTCAGCAGCAACGTCTAGGATGCGACCCACGATTCCTTGATGGGTAATAACAGGCTGATTCCTCTTAATGCCATCTCCCGCCCCCTTGTTGATCAATGCGGCCTTAAACCACCCCATAGGGTCTCTTCCTATAATCTCTGCCGAGACTAGTTTAGAAGATGAACGACTCTTAAGAAGCAATAAATTTCGCAGGCGATTATTCTCCAATAACACCTCCTTCATGCGCATGTTTTGCTCTATGAGCCGATCTATTGATTTTTGTAATTGGATGTTTTTTTCCTGTACGCCTAACAAAAGGATGTAGCTACTCAAGAGATGTCTTACTTCTTTCAGGATGGAGGTTATGGCCCGCAAGGGGGGTGAATAGGCGTTTAAAATGATTCTTCTAAAAGAAGGGGTGTTGTCGTTAGACCTAACACTGGAAGAGTGAACAGAAAGCGAAAAAACAACAAGGAATGAGGCAACTATAAAATTCTGGTGTTTTCTGAAAAATGAAGACATTGCATCTTTGAATAAAGAGGCGTTTAGAAATCAATTGCGACCTCTTTTAACAAGTCGAGTTGATCAAGCGCCATTCCTGAACCCATTACCACAGCAGTAAGGGGACTTTCGGCAACTATAATGGGGAGCCCCGTCTCTTCTCTCAATAAGATATCTAGGTTTCTGAGGAGGGCACCGCCACCTGCCAGGACAATCCCCTTGTCCACAATGTCTGCTGCCAGTTCAGGGGGGGTTCTTTCCAAAGTGGTTTTAACGCTTTCAACAATGGTGCTCACGGGACCAGAAATGGCTCCGCGAATCTCTTCGGAGGTAATCTCTAAAGTTTTGGGTACACCTGTTACCAGGTCCCTTCCTTTAACATCTACACTCCTCACCTCTTTTTCTGGATAAGCGATACCAATAGTGGTTTTAATCAGCTCAGCGGTTCTTTCACCGACTAGAAGGTTGTACTTTCTTTTAATATACTGAACTATAGCCTCGTCCATTTTATCACCGGCAACCCTAACAGTTCTACTGAAGACGATACCAGAAAGGGAGATAACGGCAACCTCTGTGGTTCCGCCACCAACGTCGACGATCATATTTCCCGATGCTTCGCTTACAGGCAAGCCTGCACCGATAGCGGCGGCCATTGGTTCTTCAATGAGGTAAATTTCCCTCGCGCCTGCTGATTCTGCCGATTCTTTTACCGCCCTCTTTTCAACAGGAGTGATGCCCGATGGAACCGAAATTATAATACGGGGTCTAACAAAATGCCGCCGATTATGAACCTTTTTGATGAAATGACTCAACATGCTTTCAGTAACCTCGAAATCAGCAATGACACCATCTTTCATAGGTCTAATCGCCACAATGTTGGCTGGGGTTCTCCCCAACATCTTCTTGGCCTCATTCCCTACAGCTAAGATCTTTCTAGTTCCTCGAGGGTCTCTTCTGATGGCAACGACAGAGGGTTCGTTGGTCACAATGCCCTTGCCTTTTGCATAAACTAAGGTTGTGGCCGTTCCCAGGTCAATGGCTAAATCGTTAGAAAATAGCCCCAAAAAATTATCATATAGCATAACCTTCTCCCTTTATGCTTATTGCAAATGCAATTTAATTACTATAAAAATTTATAATAGCAGATTGAATTTTTAGTGCAAGAAAATAATATCACAGGAGATTCCTGGGTTTTCACGCGAGCAAATGTCTACCAGAAATCAAAACATAACTGAAAATCTTGTTTATTTTCTCTTTTAAGCTGATTAAGAGCATTTTTATCAGGGAAAAGTAAATTATATAACCCGTCTGCTATGGCATAATTAAAAAATGAATGCATACCAAAAATATCTGCTCTGCCGATATATAGGGGGGCCCGCATATAGTAAAAAAGTTCAAACTTCTTGCCAGATGTCTCACCACCAGCAAAAATGAATTTTATTGAATACCTGTTTTGATAAAATTAAGCTGTCCTGTGAGGCCAAGGCCTTCTTACAAACACTGCCAGCACAAATCTAATTTCTTAAATTGTGTTAAGCCTCTTTCCCTTTCGTCCAAAGCTGATCAAAGATTTAGAATTTAGAAAGAGGGCAGCAATGAGCGAACTGGTCGCCCTTAAAACTGTATATACCATTCAGAATATAAACAGCACAAACATCCCCAGTTTAATAGGCAACCATTTCATCATGAACTATCCATCAGCAGAGATTCAGGTGTTTGCAACCCCTCGATATAATTTGAATCGGCAATTCTTGAGAAAAACTTTAATTAAGTAAGCCCAAGAAAAATAAGAAGGGGGAGCAATAGTTTCCTATCGCTCTCAGGGGAAGGAGGTTCACAATGAGAAAGCTATCAAGGAAGGAGAAATGCTGGATATGTGAAACCCTCAACACCAGCACCCCCTCTTTGATTTCCCTATAACACAGCATAAAAGAACAATTTGAGCCACGCAAGGCTGGTCCTTGATTCTCGCTAATATTCTGGAGTTACCACTCATGGCACCCTCATTCCCTTTACTGTGATTTAATTCCTCACCTTGTCATTTTTAAACCCAGGAATCTTTTATCACAAAACCGCTTGCTTTTTATGTATCTTTTGATAATATTTTAAGATAGGACATGAGGGGGCGCGCAGATTTTAAGGTCTTAAGATCGAACATGAGGAGATAAGAGATGCTGGGATGGATGAGAAAGCAGACAAGATCATGGTTTGTATATATTGCGTTTGGAATCATCATCATTGTGTTTGTATTCTTCTACGGGTGGGGAAGAAGAGGTGGAAGAGAGCAGACAATTGTTGCCTTAGTAAACGGTCAAGAAATTTCACGCAAACAGCATAATGAGACCTACGAGAACTTATTAGTGCTCTCAAGAAACCTCTATGGAAAAGACTTGTCTGAAGAAGAGACAAAGAAGCTTAGGCAGGGGGCATTAGATGAGCTTGTCGACAGGACGCTCATGCTCCAGGATGCAGCGAGTTGGGGGCTCACGGTAAGCTCAGAAGAGACCAGAAGAGAGATAGCGAACACCCCTTCTTTTCAGAAGGAAGGAAAATTTAACAAAGAGCTCTATCTTAGGCAGCTTATCGCCAATCGTATGAGCCCAAGTGGGTTTGAGAAGGCAATGAGAGTGAGCTTGCTGGTCTCTAAATCCATGGATGTTTTACAGAACACTGCCAAACTCTCTGACAGAGAGCTTTTTTATCTGTACAGGCTAGAGAACGAAAAGGTAAACTTAAATTTTTTGAAGCTAAGCGCATCGGACTTTGAGAGTAGAGCAAAGGTTTCACCGGATGAGGCAAAAGAGTTTTATGAAAGCACCAAGGAGAGCTATAGGGTGCCTACCAAGGTGAAGACCAGATACCTTTCGTTCGACCCCAAGCTGTATAGGGAGGAGATAGAGATTAAACCGGAGGAGATAGAGAGATTTTATAAGGTGAATGAAGACCGGTTTATGCAGAAAAAGAGGGTTAGGGCGAGGCATATCCTTATCGAGGTTAAAGGCGAGGAAGGCAGCAAGGCAGAGGAGGAGGCCAGAAAAAGAGCGGAAGAGATTAGAAAACGAATTGAGCAAGGCGAGGACTTCTCTAAGTTGGCCAAGATGTTTTCTCAAGATACTGCCTCTGCTTCCAAGGGTGGAGATTTAGGCTATTTTGAAGAAGGAGAGATGGTAAAGGCCTTCGAAGAGGTTGCCTTTTCTCTTAAGCCTGGCGAGACAAGCCCTGTGGTGAGGACCCCTCGAGGCTTTCATATCATCAGGGCAGTGGATGTGCAGGAGGAGATGCCGGAGCCCCTTGAGAAGGTGAAAAGCGTTATAGAAGATGAGCTAAAGATTGAGAGGGCAGATGAGCTTGCCAAGGAAGAGGCGCGCCGTGCTATTAGCCAGACTTACCAAAGCGGTGATTTGGTTGGTTATGCTGAAGAAAACGGTCTGAAAGTTCATGAGACCGACTTTTTCGCAGAGGGAGAGCCCATAGAGGGAATGGGAATAAACAGGGATTTCAGCAATGCCGCCTTTTTGCTTAAAACCGGGGAAATAAGTCCTATTGTGAGTATAGGGAAAAGTTACCTCATCCTCAAGTTGATAGACCGAAAAGAATCCTACCTGCCTACTCTAGAGGCAGTAGAAAATAAAGTGGTAAAGCTGGCAAGGGAGGAGAGGGCAAGAGCAATGGCAAGGGAGAAGGCAGAGTATCTGTTAAGAGAGCTCACATCAGGCACCACGATGGAGCAGATGGCCTCAAGGGAGCATTTAACCCTAGAGGAAACGGGATTTTTCACAAGAGAGAGCAGCCTTATAAGCACAATAGGCTCTTCTGAAGAACTTGCCAAGGAGGCATTTTCTCTGGTTTCTCATAGGCCATTCCCCCAGAAGGTTTATGGCATAGGAAAGTACTATTTCATAGTCGAACTTAAGGAAAGAGAGGAGCTGGATCAGGGGGAGTTTCAATCTCAAAAAGATAAGATTAGAGAGAGGTTCTTATCACAAAAAAGAGAGGAGAGGGTAAAGCTCTGGCTTAAAGGGTTAAGGGAAAGAGCAGAGATAAAGATATTACTCACGATTTAATGTTCTATGTGGGAACCTTCGTTAATAATTATAAGCTAAAAGGAAGAACGCATGTGATATGGCAGAAGATTTACCCCCCTGCCACATCCGTATAGACAAGGAAGGTAATTGGTATTACCAGGGCCTTCCCATTATCAACAGAGAGATCTATCTCTACCTGAATAGGTGCCTCAAGAGAGATTCCTCGGGAAAATATATCCTCCTGATGAATGGGGAGAAGTGCTATCTAGAGGTAGAGGACGCCCCCTATGTTATTCAGGAGGTTAGTCTGGGATCTGCAGCCAACCACAGCCCCTCACTTTTTGTGCGGCTTAATGATGGAACCGAGGAAGAGCTGAAGGTGGATACACTTAAGGTGGGGAAAGATAACGTTTTATATTGTAAGGTTAAAGATGAGCTGTATGAGGCCCGGTTCTTGAGGGCAAGTTATTACCAATTGGCTAAGTTTTTGCACTATGATGGGGAAAGATATTACCTTTTGGTTGAGGGCAAAAAGACCTACCCACAGCACCTATAAACCCGTTTGGACACCGCAAACTGTAAAAACCTTGTGTGGCCTGACAGGTATTTTGAAAAAGTTCTAATCGAATAAAAGCACTATCAAAAAGTGTACACTACCAAACGAAAATTGTGGTAGTGAGATTCCCCATGCTATGGCACCCATTAAAAGGCCAATGTCAAGAAGAAACACCTCTCCTGTTACAAAAAACTCACCTTTTTGCATTGTACCACCATGACGATTCCACCTGGCTTTGTTTCTGCACCCGTTTTTTCATTTTGTTTTTTATAGTTGCGAAACAGTTCTATAATTCTTCTACTGCTTCGCACCAGGCACCCATCAGGATCAAGACTTTAAGGATGTGCTCACTATTAGCCCCT
>Ga0209427_10001997_pt1 | contig 23799 bp, 57 predicted proteins | sample DeeMarSWOR136_30_FD_187465 | JGI IMG/M metagenome (GOLD analysis project Ga0209427, IMG submission 187465) | Marine sediment microbial communities from White Oak River estuary, North Carolina - WOR-1-36_30 (SPAdes) (version 2) | ecosystem: Environmental > Aquatic > Marine > Intertidal zone >...
GTGATCGCATAGCGGTCCCGCAGTAACCAGAACACCGGTGAAAGACCACTGACGGGAATATGCCAAGGATGGGGAAGGAGTTAGAAAGGACAAGGGGGTTGTGTTTCTGACGAGAACATATATAGATAAATGTTGAGTAGATGATAGTTGGATTATTAAAAGGATTTAAGCGGAATTTCAAAGAGAATACGAGATAGAAAGGAGAAGTTAAATGAATAAAAAAATAAACTGTATTTTTAATGATGATGATGCATATTGCAACAATAAAAATATTAAAAAAAGTTTATGGGGAATCGGTGCAAGAATATGTAAAGAATTTGGAGATGAAGAATGTAACTGGAAAATTGAATATCCTAGACCGCAAATCGCACCTAGGGGGCAAGGATTGTGTTTCGCTCACAAACGAAAACACTTAGTGGGGCAAACAGATGAAATGAATCTTCTTATTTTAGAAAATGATGAACTTAAACGTCAAATCCGGGATCTTAAAATAAAAAAATGAATCTTCTCACCGTACAGGAAATTAGCGATCCCTTCTAAATTCTCGTCACCCAGATTTAGAAACTGGTGGCTCGTATACGAAATTGGTGGGGAAAAATGAAGAGGGTAACTCATAAGCTATTGAAAGAGCAGGGCTCAACGGTAAAAACAGTTATCGAATGGCTCAGCCAGTTTAACCAGGACAAGATAGTCCGCTTCCATACTTCTTTTGATGGATGTGATATGGTATTACTTTCTATTTATGATGGTGATGACAAGAGGTATGTAGAAGTAGATATTGGACCGCCAGATAAAAACTTATAAAACTTTGAAGAGTGGTTACAGCAATAAATCCTTGCACGGACAAATACCACTCTGAATAGTTTAGAAGGATAGTTTCAGCAACCAAACTATGAAAAAAGCTATCCTGTGAATCTTCAAAGATTGGTTTCAGCAATAGAACCCTGAAAAAAGCCAATCTGCATATTCAGGTCAAAAAGGAAAGGGGGTGAAAAAGTAAGAGAGATTTAAAGAAAGGGGAATGCAATGCATCTGTTTCATGAGTGGGAGAAAGTCGTAGAGAAGAAAGGGCACGGCACAATCCAGTTGATATTCTCAAGCACTGTGCGAAGAGTTCCTATAATATATGAGCTATGGAAATGCAGGAAGTGTCCAAAGATGAAGGCAACAGCAACAGAATTCGACGGGGGTGTGCATAACATAGACCCACGATTCATAAATTGGGAGGAAGGAAAGCCATGTACGGAGAACTAAGGACAGTTAAAATAGCAGGCGAAGGCACTTGGTTTCAAATCGTGGATAAAGAAGGCAATCCGCTAATTGATATCACTCCACGAGAATTTGCAAGATGGTTAGAAAGAAGAACTGGGCACCTTGTAAGTTTCTTTGTATCTGATACTCACTTCCAAATTGTGGATGAAACCATTAAGAAGGAGAAAAGATTGTGAAAGCGTGGGGTAAAGGAACAAGTTGGGGGCAATGGAGTTTATTCTACGACCCAGATGAGGTGTGGTTTGGTTTTAATTTTGGCATGAGTCATTGGGTTATAGAATTAAGCATCGAGTATATGTTCTTTCGTTTAAACATCGTTGTTAATAGGAATGAGTAAGGGGGTGAGTAAAATGATAACAAATAATCCGTACCTTCTAGAATTATATGCTAAGAGTGAAAGGCCTGCAAAAGCAAAAGGTGAATATGATGAAGAAAGAATCACAATGAGGAGGATTCCACTCTTTGAATGGATTCGGCGAAAGGTGATATGTTATATTATAACAGGGAGGAGACATAGATATACCTGTATAGGTGGAACTATGGCTGATTCTATTTATGAATGTACAATCTGTTATAAGATAGACTCCTTTCACACTGATGGTGGATGAGAATGGAGAGTGAGGCATTTTTAATATTCGAGAGGAGGAAGTAAAATGGAATGGTGGCAAGTATATTTATTGTTCAAACTAACAGCTATTCAAGGGCTATTCATCGCAACTACAGTGGTATGTAGTATAGGTGTTGTTATTGGCATCATATGGAAAATAGTTAATATAGTTGATGCTAATAGTGAACATTTAAGCCACAACAAGGTGGCGGAGAAACAGGCACCAATGGTTAAAGCATATCTGCGGCGTTTCGTTCCTGCTCTTATAATAGCTCTGCTATTATCTGTAGCCATGCCAAGTACGGATAGTATGCTCAAAATGGCAGCGGTGAAGTATGGCGTGGATATAGTAACCACGGATAAGACCATTAAGAATACTGGCGAGAACGTGTTACAATCCATTGAGAATATGTCTAAAGTCCTAGAGCAGAAAACAAGGAAGATGGTAAAGGAATGAGAAACGGACATTTCAATTGGATGATACTCGATTGGGATTCTTATCTTTTTGTTAGGCAGGATTGGTCTATAGTATTACGCAACGATATATGGTGGATTACCACAGCATAAAGGAGGCATTTTGAAAGGAGAGGACGATGGGGAGAAAGAAGAACGGAAAATGGAAACAAGTCACAAATAGAAAAATATCCATATTCACTTGCTCTTGTGGTACTAGTAGTTTCGAAATATATAAAGAGGATGGTGGGGATTGTGACTTACGCTGGTATGCAGAGTGTGTGGGTTGCAATGAGAAATTCCCATTAGGCGACGACGACGAAGATATAATCTCTATTTCTTAATACGGGAAAAGCTTTTCGCTGCAGAGAAATAAGTTAAGCCCCCCAGAAGATTGACTTCCGCACAACACTTGGATAAATGGTGGGGTCGAACCCACTAGTCAATCTGCTAAACAAATCATTTAAGAAAGGAGCTAAGATGATTAATGTTATACTTATGTTGCTATCGATGTTCCTTATGGCTTGTGGAGTTGGATTCCTCTGGCTATTTATTCTAATCTATAGGTATGAAAAGCAGTTGGAAAAGAATAAGATTCCACGTTGCCCATTTTGTGAGGGATTTGGAGTCCCAAAAGAATATCATGGGGCATTGCAAACTATATTACGGAAGATGGGAGCAGGAGGATACGGATGAAAAATAGAGACTTTATAGTTCCAATTATTGACGGTTTGGTAGGACTTGGTGTCCTCGCCTTTGGGGCGGTTTTACTGGGCAAAGGACTTAAGATGCTCCATCCTGCATTACCATTAATATTTTTCGGGGTCTTTACAATGGCGTGGGGATGGAACTATCTTCAACGAGAACGAGAAAAGCTAGAGAAGATGAAGAGGAAATGGAAAGATGGAAGAGAAGAAGAATAAAGCTATAAAGGAAGCGTGCAACGAATGCGGATATCTCCATCCAAAAAAGCATAAGTTTTATAAATGCTTCGCTGGCAACTGTCCTGCGAAGAGAATACATGAAGAAGAATGTAAGAAGCATGGAGTAGGGCAGTTAGACGATGGGGAGATTTACTTAGAGAGCGATTAGTGGAGGGAGAAAAGATGGGACTCATTAAACCGCAGCTAAGTTACATGAGCATCGAAGAGAGGATTGGATACCTACACCCATTCTTATATAAAGCGAAGAGGGAAGAAGAGGAAGAAGGAGAGGAGGCGTTAGATGAAGAGGAGGAGAAGTAAGTTAGTACAGAAGCCCCACGTACTAGTGCCTGGAAATTATGATGAAAAGAAATATGGATTCGTACATAAATGTGAACATTGCAAAGAAGATTTAAGAGATGGCGATGGTTTAATAGTTCTACACACTGTGTGACCATATAAAATATGACGATGGAAAAAACTAAAAGCCATAACCCAATATGTAAATGGTGTAATGAAGAAATAATGGAAATCTACAAACCTTTAGAATTGTGGGACGGAGGAATTTGGTATTTCCATCCGACCTGCTACGAAATCTACTGCCAACTAAAAGCAGCATCGGAGGGATAATAATGAAGATATTCCACCATAACGACCTTGATGGACAAACTTTTGGGCAAGATGGGTCTACGAAGAGGAGAAGAAATGATATTCGGAATATCAAGAAGCATTAATCAATTCAGTAACTTAGAGCTCCATCAGAAGTGCCAACAAGATGAAGGATGTGACCATATCAAATGGGGGCAGATTTGTGATAGGCACGTAGAGCCTACTAAATTATGGACAAAGCTGGGCGGATGTGCAAGTAGAACTCACATACTACCTGTAGTAATTGACCCAACAAGTAAAAAGAAAATCAACCCAATGAAGTTAAGTAAGAGAGGGGGAAAGAGATGAGTATAAAATTTTGGATTGGTTCCCATGCCACAAAACCAACACTAAAACGAGAAGCCCACTGGTCTCCTGTAGTAGTAGAACCAAGAACGTGGGTATGTAGTTGTGGCTACGCATTCTTCAGAATAAGAGACGACAGAAATAATCCTGTCTATCTACAGTGTGCAGGTTGCGGAGAGAAGTTTTTCATCGAACTTAATCAGGTAAAGATAATATAAGTGTTGAAGGCTGGTTTCAGCAACCAAAGGCTCAGACATTTAATCTGAAAACCTCCAGCCTGAATAGTTTAGAGGGGATGACTAAAGGAGGTCTTATGAGATACGAAATTAATAGTAGAGAGAAACTTTTGTGGAGGAAAAAACATTATATCATAACAGGTGATACACGGTTAAACGGATTAAGTAAAAAGGCAGCTCAAGCCATCTGCAAAATTCTCAAATCTGAAGGAATTTGTGTACACTGTCATACGGAATTCTATTATCGAGATATTTGTGGTTCTTCGGGAGATGTTTCGACTGATAGTGTATTTTGGCCCAATAGGTATTTATAAATAACTCGCAGGATGAGGAATCCTATCTATCCTGCAAATCTTCGAAGATTGGTTTCAGCAACTAACCCTTGAAAAGCCAATCTGATTTTATAGGGAGGCGTTATATGAGCTATATGGATATAGATAATCTCTACAAAAATCAAGACATCTTTCAATTCAAAGAGTGCTATGCGCTGGAAAAGATACATGGAACTTCCGCTCATATTAGTTATAAGAATGGTAATATATCATTCTTCTCAGGCGGATTTCCTCATAAAATATTCGTAAAGTTATTTGATGAGGGGAAATTGCTTGAGATATTCAAAGAGGTATCTCCTCCAAATAGGAGTATCCACGTATACGGAGAGTTCTATGGTAGTAAATTCCAAAGGATGTCAGCTACTTACGGAGATGCACCAAAATTCGTTTGCTTCGAAGTAAAGATTGGGAATGTTTGGTTGAACGTTCTCAAAGCAGAGAAGTTCTGTGAGAGATTAGGACTTGAGTTTGTGCATTACAAACGAATACCCACAACTCTCGAAGCTATTGATGCGGAGAGAGATGCAGACTCTGTCCAAGCTATTCGTAACGGTATGGGAGCTGGACATAAAAGAGAGGGAATTGTTCTCCGCCCATTAGAAGAGGTGACTAAGAACGATGGTAAAAGAATAATTGCTAAACATAAGCGGGATGAGTTCAGAGAAACAGCTACTCCAAGGAAAGTATTAGATAAACTTAAGATGTTGGAAGAAGCAAAAGACATCGTGGATGAGTGGGTGACTGAGGAAAGGTTAAATCATATAATCACGAGTGGGAAGGTTGAATTAGCAATTGAAAATATAGGGGAAATCATTTCCTTAATGATAGAAGATATTGAGAAAGAGGGCAAAGAGGAAGTTAAAATAACCGAAGCAGCAAAAAAGGCTATTGGAAGGGAAACTGCGTTGATGGTGAAACGTAGAGTAAGGGAAGAACACTATGCTACTAAAAAAGAAACGAACCTATAAGTGGTGTCCATGTAGTAATGTCTTATTCTTGGATAAGCGTAGGCGTGTGAGATGTCCTATTTGTAACCGCAGGTTATTACCACAAGAACTAAAGTATGAAGGTGGAATAGGATATAGAATCCCGCCACATAAAACATATAAGGATGTCTAAAAGGAGGCTCTATGAAAGGATTAATCAAAAATATATCGGAGATGTACCCATATGACTTAGCCTACATAGAGAGGAGCCTTCGCTTAGTAAGGGAAATCGCTGTCCTACCTATAGATACATTCTATGGCAAACTTGTTGGAATGAGAGACAATTCCTTACTAGCAGAAGCTATAACTATTGAATCATTTGTTGGACTTCTTTCTCGTGGTCAAAAGATGGAGGAAGGGAAGAAGGAAAACAATGAAGGAAAGGGGAGTGTAGATGCTGAAGTTTTTGAAGAGAAACTATGTTAGTTTAATCTTTACAGGCATTATCGCCATCTTTCTTGTTATGGGTACATACTCTTCTCCAATCCCTGCAAGAGATTATACTTGGGTTCCAAAACAAGATATGTACAAAATTTTCCAGAAAGAGGAACGTGGGGATAAGATGGTAGAAATCCCAATAACTATTAGATTTGTGGATGAAGAGACATGGGAGAGAGTAATCAAAGAGCATTACCCAAAGTATACACCTGAGCAAGTAGGTGGGATGGAGATTGACTGGGAGAGGAAGGACAATGGGCAAATCGATTTCAAGGAAATATATATTCCACGTCAGAAAGATGGCTCCATAATTTTACGGACTTTCGGGCATGAAATGGCTCATATCTTAGATGGGAAATGGCATAACTAATGAAAGTATTTCATAAATGGGAAGAGAAAAAAGTAGACATCGGCATCACTCTTATCAGAAATGACCTTGGAAATTCGCAATTCGTTTTAACTCACTGTTTCAAATGTGGAGAACCCAAAGAGAATACTCGTACTTATATGCACTTCAATTGTTGGATGGCTTCTACTGAAGAAGAGAAAAATGAAGCACGAAAGCATTTGAAAGAACTAGTAGACTTACATATGTAGTCGACATTAAGGAGGTGATGTGATGCGGATTAGAGTAATTCTCGAAGGAGAACTAATTGATAATTATTATGATGAGGAAGAAAGTTTAGATGAGAACCTTCGAGATATTGTGAGAAACCCGAAGAATTGTTTCTTACATTTAGAAGGTAAAAATACGTGGGGAAGCGAGCTTGACGTGGAAAGGATTAGTACTTTAACAATTCAACAACTCCCTGAAGAGGAGAAACCAAAAAAGAAAAGGAGGTATAGAAGATGATTCTTAAACGGCGGTCGAAGATGCCCCCATTATTGATAGAATGCGCTGGTAAGATAATCAAATACCAGGGCACCATCGGCGTCTTCACAGATATGTATCATGACAGACCAAGTAAGATAGTATCTGGAAGACTCATCGACATCGATAATGGCAACAGTTCCTACATCAGGACGGAAGAGAGTGAACGTTGTACTATAGCGGGAACAGCCGACTTAAAGGGGATGACTGCAGAGAGTAGGGCAAAGCTATTGCACTACGCTCAAGTATCAGGATGCACCGTCGGAGGTGACCCAGAGATATTCGTAGTGGACAAAGATGGCATCGTAATTCCAGCCTTCAAATTCTTGCCTAACAAAAAGGCAGCGAAACAAAGTGGGGAAGGAGTATTTTGGGATGGATTCCAGGCGGAATTTACTGTTCCTCATGGTGGATGTTTAGCATACTTCACAGATGCTACACACTATCAACTCGTCAAATTATGGAAAGCTGCTAGAGCCTTCGACAGAAAATGTCAGTTCACATACAAAAGTGTGATGGATATCCCAACAGAGGTAATGGCGGACGCTAAACCAGAGCATATTGAACTAGGGTGTGCCCCTAGTAAAAATGTTTATAACACGCCATCCATCCAAGTCCAAGACCCTGCGGCTCTTCCAATTAGATTCGCTGGCTGTCATTTCCATTTTGGCTTAAGTGGAAGGAAGGAAGAAGAAAAAATAAATATGATTAAGGCAGCAGATGCCATTTTTGGAATCATGTCTGTCTCAATGTTTCAAAAAGTTGAAAGCCCATTAAGACGGATGTACTATGGAAGAGCGGGGGAATATCGTTTCCCATCCCATGGAATTGAATATAGGACTCCAAGTTCTGCAGTCCTAGTTTCTCCTGTTGTATATCATTTCTCTTATGATATGACGAGAGCAGCTATATTTCTTGGGCTAAATTATCCGATATTCAAATTGATTCTTCCTGTCAAAGAAGATGTGATTGTAGGAATCATAAATAATTATGATATCCCAAAAGCGAAGAAGGTCATAAAATCTAATGAAGCAGTCTTTGCAGGACTTATCAAACGGAGATACTCAAACTACCACGAGAATACCCATAAGGCTTTATTAGATATGATTTATTCAGGAGTTGACAACTTCTTTGATATCAATGCCATTCATAAGAATTGGTATTTGGATGGGTCGTGGCATACTCATTCTGATAATAAGAATGGCTGTGTCTACAGATGGTCGCCAGAAAAGAAATTAGAGGAGGAATAAAATGAAATTATTCGTATGGGGCACTCTTATAAGGGGTGCTGAGAACGAGTGGAAGATGAAACAGATGGGTGGGAAATTTATACAGGCAGCAGAATTCAAAGGAATACATGGAGAAGTCTATGAGATTCCTGAGAAAGAATTCGAGCCTCTCTGTGCGTGGGAATACACTGCGTTGTTCATCCCTGTAGTTATTGGCAGACTAGATGGAGACGATGTGCAGATGTTTGTACAGACTCCAGCTAGAAAAGAAAATGTATGGTATAGAGGAGACCGAGTGAAGAATGGAAAGTGACAAGATAGTACATTTCTGTCCTCGCTGTAAAAAGCATGTCGAATTGGTAAGAGTGGCTACGATTAAAATACATTCTACTTTCGATAGGATGGAATGTCCAGATTGTAAGAAAGTATTCTTCAAACTCCTTTTTACTCCAGAAGAGGAGGATAAAGGAAATGATAAATCAAGATCAATGTGGTAGAAAAATGCTGGAATTCCATTGGTGGCTTATGTTTGTCTTTAGGAAAGAAGACGGAGAGGTCATCTGGATTGAAACTTTCCCAACGAAAAAGCGGGGGGAAGACTGGTGGAAACGATGCAAGTATTTCAACAAAGATAGAATAGGTATGAGACTTGCATTAGCTTCCCATAGAGAAACATTAGAGGAAGATTCAGATATGCCAAAGGAACCACAGGAATCTAAAGGATTTCCAGTATGTGTTAGGGGGTTATAATGAAATACTTCTGGCTTCGAAACCATTCTGATAAGTATTGGACAGGGGTAGATAGAGGTATAATTAGGGAAGCATCAGATAATGCTGTGGATTTTATTGGTTTATCAATTGAGTTCTTCCTGAAAACTAAACATATCCACACAATCTATAAAGTAGAGGCCACAGATGTAGCAACAAAGGAGGTGCAGAATGGTCAGCTATAACTATGGAGAATTTGATGATGAGGCATTGTTACGGTCTCTCTTATTAGCTACCAAGTTGCAAGAGCGAAATTACCGTAAAGGTGATAATGTGAAGTGGGGAGAAGAGAGGGAGAGAATCAAAGAAGAAATCCTTCGCAGAATGAAAATAGGGAGAAAATAATGTCATACTTTTGGGTGTTTAAACATCCAGCAACTGAAAAAGGAATCGTCATCGCCTCAGAAAGACCAGATGATTTAGAAGTTCGAGAACTTAGTTTAGATTTCAGGGGGCAAAATTATAAATTCATAGAGATGTTTAGGGCGGATGCTTCCTGCGATTACACATATAATATGTGTAGAATCGTCAAGAAGCATTTTCCAAGAGAAAGGATGCTATTGACAGATATAGAAGAGATTGAGAGGTATGGGTTATGAAAATTATTCTAAACAAACCAGAGAAGAAAGAAATAAATATCCCCACGTATGATGAGTGGCTGAGTAGTGTAGGCGGTGGAGGTAGGTATTGGTGTGTTGCCTGTAGAGCTCCAGAGAACATAGTCGCCATGTGGACATCAACTGTTAGGGGAATATCACTTGTTGATGAGTTTGGAAGAGCTGAAGAAAATTTAGATGAGGAGCATCAACAAATTGAAATAGATAGATATGAATGCAGAGAATGTGGAAATAGTTCCCCAAACTTTGAGTTGATGATTATAACAGACCCATATGAAGTCTATATAGAGGATTTAAAAGAGAGGGGAATCCCACTAGATATAATAGAAAGAATTCTCAGAGGCGATAAGCTTGAGGATGAAGAGGACGAAGAATATTACTATCAAATAGGGGAGGAAGATGAAGGCGAAGATAGAACTTGACATTCAAATTCACGATGATGATATGGACTACCTCGAATACATCCTAGACCAAGTGAAAGACGTCGCTGCAGAGCTTGGTTGTGATGTAGAGAAAGTAAGTCTAACTTCTGACACTACGTACCTAATGAAGGGAGGTAGAGCACTATTACCTGGCAGAGATGCCAACGTAATAGATGCTGAATTTGAGGAATCAGCCGATGAAAATATTGAAGCAGAAAAATCACAAGACAGTTGAGGAATTAGCACCAATAGGTTCATATCTTGCATATGTAGAAGATACGGAGGACGAAGAAGAACCTTATTGGCGTAAAATAGTAGGATATAGGAAATGTGCAAAGGATAGTTATTCCGACCACAATGATAGATTAATAGAACCTGATTTATGTGAAGACTGCACAACAGATTTTATGGAAGTAGAGTGCGAAGATGGTTCTATATGGTGCATTTCCGAATCAGAATTAGAATTCTTCTTATTCAAAGAAAGGAGACGACGCTAATGATTTACATCGATGCAGACGCACATTTAACTACTTGGAGAAGGATTGCTGATATTGGAGGATGGCGACATTATAATGGAAGAGCTGGTCGTGGTGATACTATCGTAAGATGGGGAGCTAATCATGGCAGGTTCCAAGGACACTATCCAAATGGAGTGAGAATTCTCAATCCACGATTAGTGATTGGAAAAGTAGAGCAGAATCGTTTATTTACAAATGCTGGAGTTGCTGTCCCAACTGTCTATAATACTAGAGCACAGTGGGAGAGAGCAGGTAATCCACGCTTGGTAGTTAAACCAGATGTAGGACAGATGGGAACTGGCATGAGATTGACTAATAGACCTGGCTTCAAACGGGACCAATTATATCAGGAATATATAGAGAAGGATAGAGAGTTCAGAGCGATGATGGTTCATCGCATAATGGCTTTCTTTATGGAAAAGTTTGCCCCTGCCAATGGGGACTTCAGATGGAATGAACATAGAGGAGCAAGATGGGGCGGAGTTGGAGAAGAAAGAGGTCTGCGTCGAAACGTCAAAAATATAGGAGAGGCAGCGTTGAGAGCATTAGAATATGATTTTGGTGCGGTAGATATTATTATGCAGGGAAGAAACTTATATGTTCTTGAGGTTAATAGCCGACCAGAATTTGGCGATATAAATGCTCGCCGATTCGTTAACGCCATACACAATTTCTTAGAAAGGAGAGAAGAATGAAGGTATTACAAAATGATAGTATGTTTGTGACAGTATCTAAGCATGAAAAGAAACTCAAGGTTGAAAAGAATGCTTGGGAAAGAGAACTTTTCCATAGAGAATCCATAGAAAAAGTCTTCGATAATTGGAAAGTTCTATTACCATCTGGAGCTTCTTTGAGACTTTGGTTCAATTCAGGAAATGATGGGGGAGAAAGAGTAACTGTGAATATCTATACTAGAACTCCCAATGCAAAATTCAGTGATTATTTTGGGAGTTTCTGTCTTACTCTTGCTGGAGAAATAAGTGGAGATAATTTTATCATATATTCTTCTGGGATGCGCATTGAGGAGAAATATCGTGATAAAGGTTATTCTTATGTTCTCCATGCTATGAAAGAGGAGATTGCAAAAACTCATGGGATAGATATAATGGTAGCTCGTGTACAAGCTGATAATCTTGTTGCTGCGAAATCTATGAAAAGAACTAGATGGCGCAAAGTTTGGCTTACAAATCGAGGCACTGATGTATGGATGAAGGAGATTAAGTGAAAATTCTAAACCATCTGCCAAAATATCTTACTCAGCAAACATTCAAAAAGAATCGAGATAATTCAATAAAAGGCTACAGAATCTGGTGGATTAGGGAGGATTTAACTAATAATCCTAATGAGTTGGAGAAGCTAGCACAAGAATTAAATGACACGAAATGTGAAGGTACTCGTCTTTATCCCACTGCTTGCCACAACTTCCATCAAGGAACCAGATATATTGCCTATCTTTATGAACAATTGTGGGGATGATATGAAAGTCGTAGAACATAAAGGAACCATAAAGACTACATTATTGGGCTTTGATATGACGCTAGTTCCAATAGTAGATTACGCTGCAAAAGATATACGGCGGATATACCCAACTACACTATGGATGGTTACACTTTATGGTCGTCCAAAGGTAATTTATACTTCATATGGACATGCTGAGGACGTAGCAGGGAGCTGGAACAAATATAGAAAATGGTGGCGTGGACGTATATTTAAATATAAAGTGGAACAATGCCCAACAGTCTACAATTATAGCCAATTTCTATACGTTATTTAAGGGAGCGAGATATGGCTATGACAGCGTTGAGGAAATGTGATTGTAACGATGACTATCAGGATAAGAAATACGGAAAGGGGTATCGACTCTGCAATCAGATGAAAACTGCGAAAGGTATGCCACTCAAATGGAGATGTACTATCTGTGGCAAGGAGAAGTATGATTGATAGAGTTAAAAACTTCTGTGGAGTTATGGTTCTAATAGTTTTATTCTTGGTAGGATTACTATTCTATTCTATTGTCAGTCTAATAATCCCTAAAAGGAGAGATGGGAGTATGGGCAGAAAGCATAAGAAGCCAAAACTCAAGAAAGTGTTAGGAGGTAAAATGGTCAAAATCATTGCATTTAAGAAAACAGATTTAGAAACTTTTGAGTGGATGCGGAAACTAATAGGATTTGGTAAGAAAGACCTAATTCCTTGCAAAATTGGGAATGACCAATGCCTTCTTGTTGCGTCCTTATCGGATGAGACTATGAACACAGTTGGCAAATATGTTAGGAAATCGAAAGATACTGATATGACAGTGACAGATGCAGCATTGGAGGGATGCACTATCATGGTTGATGTCCTTTTTGTACAACGAACAGCTAAATAAAGAAAGGAGGCTAGAAGATGTTATCTGAACGACGGCTGGAAGAAATTGCCAGAGAGATAGTAGAGAGCGTGACTCGCGGAAAATCTGATGATGAGATTGCCAGATGGAGTCAGGATGCTGTTGATGCGGAAGTATTTCCTATGATTCAGCAAATCGAAAACTATGTCGATGAGCGAGTCTCTGAGGCAATTTCAACTGCTTTCAGTCGAACAATGAATAATCGGGGTGACAAGAAATGGTGGTTATAAATCTAAAGCAAAGGAGGTGTTAGAATGACAGGAGCTAAGTATCCTATTGAAATCTTGATGGAGCATGAAGGTTGTACAAAGGATGCTGTAGAAGAATTGGCTCCTCTAATCAGACGGTGCGAACTAAAAACTATTGTATCTCATAATGGTGTTATGGTACTTAGTAGAGATATGAAAGAATATAGTGTCGACCATATGAGAAGACTGGATGACCCACATCCAGATGGAACACAAGGCTACGGTATCTTACAACCAAACACAATCTATATCTACTGCGAATATGATGAAGGAACTGCAACTACAAGGGAATATAATAGAAGTGAAATCCTTGCCCATCTTCGCATAAAGACTCCAAGATTCGTACCAATCACTGTTACCATTCCATTATCTCATCGCTACCAGAAAGAATATATAGAACTGCCTGGAAATATTCAGAAGGATATCACTTTTATAAATGATGCTGACCGAAGTGAGATGGGATTTTATAACCTGAAAGTTAATCTATTATGGCTTTCAGACATTACCCATCTTGCCCAAAAGTTTGTGCCACTTATGAAAGATATTCTTACTAAAATCCACGAAGTACGAACTTCTGGTAGGATATTCTCCAAATCTTTACTCGTTGGGGCTGACCCAGAATTTGAGATAATAGATAAGAGAGGACGGCTCATTGGAGCTAATGTATTTTTCCATGGTGGTAAAGAGATTGGAACTGATGGTCATCTAGAAACTGGAGAGATACGTCCAGACCCTGGCAGAAGTCCTTATCACTTGATGAGAAATATCAAAAGGGTAATGAGGAAACTTCTCAATTCAGAATCGATTCCACCTGAATCTCTCATCTTTGCTGGTGGTGGAACTAAAGTAAATACTGGCGGGCATATCCATTTCAGTGAGAAATCGTATCCTAAAGAATTACCACATCTATTACACAAGCATATTGGCATATATGTACTTAAACATCAAACTGGAATCAGAAATGACCTTACAGACATTATACGAGAAGGTGGCCGTGATGCGTTTAGACCGAACAAGCCACACGGTGGATGGGAATGGAGACAATTACCTTCTTATATAGTATCTGAAGATATGTGCCAATGTATCATTGTGACTACATATGCTTTGACTAAAGCGGTATACGATGGGGCATATAAAGATGGAGAGACGATTCATACATTAAAATCCCTCCCATTATATTATGCCTACAAAAAAGATATAGATATGTTCATCGAAATGTTTGTAACGAACAAAGGTAAGGTTAAATTGGAAGGAGTCGATATCGCTCCAAACTGGAGAATAGCGAAGAAGCGACGCTCTTCTATTACTATTATCTCTAGGAATGCCGATATAAAGAAATATTTCACTCCTGTTCCTTGCAGATTGAGACACAATATATCTGTCCAGATAGAGTATAGTGGTAACTCTCTGGTCAGCTTCGGAATCTCAAGGAAAGCAATTGAACAATTAGATAGAGTGGCAAGGCTACATTATATCGAGCATCTAAATTATAAGACAGTGGATGATTTATTGAAGTATTCTCAAGATTACCAATATTTAACACAACGGCGTGGGCAAGCTCCATATCCAGATGTGGTTATTCTATTCCCTACTATCTGGGCACAGGGGGCTAAAAAGAATGAAAGACTATATAGAAGGATAGGTTGGATTTTACAAGCATCAATCCAAGAAACGGAGGGAATTTAAAATGTGCGGTATTTTCGGATTCGTTACACCAGAGCCAAAGAAAGAGAATGCTGAAGTATTCCGAAGGCTTATGTATAACTCAAGACTCAGAGGTCGTGATGCTACTGGATTACTTTGTGTGGATAAAGAAGGGAATATAACTACACATAAAGCTCCATTAGATGCAGAGAACTATGACAAAGTTCATATGCATAAATTCATGGAACCATTAGGTAAAGCTGTATTAGCTTTCGGACATGTCAGAGCTGCCACAATGGGGTCAGAGAAAGATAATGTCAATAACCATCCAGTAGAGTCTGAACATTACTATGCCATCCATAATGGTATGCTTCATTCTTTGCCAAAGCTGAAAGATTACAAGTATCAGGGTGAGGTTGATACAGAAATCTTTCTATCCTATGTAGAAACGGAAGGGATGGAAAAAGCCATGCCTTGGCTTGGATATGGTAGTGGGTCTTTCGTTATACTGGAAAAGAAGAACCCGCATAAGATTTTTATCACAAGGTATGTTTCTCCAGTATATTTAGGATTTCGTCCCCATAGAAAGATGATAATCTTTGCATCTGACGATGATATCATATTCAATTCGATTCCAAAATTCCTCAATAGTGGGGGATTTAATGGATTCCCAGATGGAACAGTCCTCAGAATGAAAGATGAAGTTATGTATGAGATATCTGTAAATCCTATCGAAATCAAAGAGCTTTTTACATACAAAACCAAATCTAGATATTTCTATGGAGCTGGACATGGTTATATAGGGGGTCATGGATGGAATGGATGGGACGGATATTCTGAAGGAGAACATTGGAGAGATAGATACAATAGGAATACAGATAAAGATAAGAACAAGGACGAAAGTAATACAACTCAGCTACTTGACCCAAAGACTGATGAGGAATATGGATATTACTTTGACCCCGACATCCAAGCGTGGTTAGACTATCAAGAATTTCCTTTCACAGAGAAACATAATAAGTTTTGGTTCGATGGAAATTCTAAAGATTTCAACGATTGGGTAAAGCTAACTTCTGGGAAAGGTTATGTCAGTACAGATAGGCAGCTCGCAAAGAAATGGGACCAAGAGGCGAAGAAACATTTCCTCATGGATATTGACGACGCTATCGCTGAGGGAGAAATTGGCCTTGTTCAAGGATATTCCTACCAACGTAGAGAGACAACTTTCATACGGGCGTATCTCGACCACAGAGACAACATCATTGCTATAACTCTTGCTCCAGACGACGATAAAATGCCAAAAGAATTAGAAGGATATGACTTCATTGGAATAGACGATGTTGAAATCGTCTTCACAATAAAGCATGGAAAAACTAAAGTAGAAGACGAAATAATGAGATTCGATTTCACGAATGTCGATGAGATAGAACAGAGAGTTCTTGAAAGTGTCTATGAAAGAGATAAGCAAGAGGGGAAAGATACAGTAGACCAGGCAAAACAAGAAGTAAAGAATCTCCCTGTTCCAGTTGAAGGAAACGCCAGCAATACAAATAAGAATGTAGGCAGCAATCGTCAATCCGCAGATAAGTTTGATAAATTTGGAGATAGAGCGTATGTCTGTGGAGAGTATGAGCCATTTAATGTAATGCTCAAATATAAAAGACATAGTTGTCTATACTGCCAAAAGCATGATGAATGCGTTAAGCAAGTAGAAAGCGAAGGGCATGCAGGATGAAGACTAACTATAAGCGATTAAAGGAAAAGAAGTGGAAAGTCCCTGTTAGAGCACCTTTGAAGCCAAATAAAGTCATAGACCCAACAACAGTATATAGTCGGTCAAAAGAGAAAAAGAGAGTTGAAGAAGGATTAGAAGAATATTATGAAGATACTGAGTCATAAAGATAAAGATTGGCGGGAATACCAACTCCTGGCTAATGGGAAAGTAGGACATTGGTATATATATGATTACCACCAATGCGATAGAGAGCCGCGTTGTGCATATTCTAAAAGGAAAGGATGTCCTTTTAACCATACTCTATTTCATCTACAATTTTCAGAGGCTCTCCGGCAGGCAGAAAATCTATGTCTTGTAAATTATTTACACTATCGTGGGGAGCGACCAGAAGCAGGAAAGTGGTTATTATATAGGAGTGAAAGCAGGGACTCCGAATGGGTGCCTGTTTTCGAGGATGAAATAATATGAAGATATTGAAGAATAAAATATTAAACTTTCAAGGATGTTATCTTAAGTCTAGCGCAGAAAGAGGGCGTTGGACAAATTACGGACACTCTGTGTGCCATAGAATAGCACAATGCCGTTATAAAAATAACTGCCAGTGGGACTATACCTTATATCATTTTAGATGGTCAGAGGATGGAAGAAAAGCATCAGGAATATGTCTGAAAGACTACGCTCATCTCCATAGAGGAGGTCTACTAGCAGGAGCATTTATGGTATATGATGCAAATGGGAACCCAATCTATTCAGATAACGATGAGAGATAAATGAAAAAGATACCGATACTAAAGAAAGATTTATTTCAACATCAAGTTAACAATCTGCAATTCCATTTAACTAAAACAAGAAGTGCTGATTGGAGCGATTGTGGGACTGGTAAATCTTTGATAGCTTTGGCTAAATTTGCTATGTTATATAGACAAGGACTAGTTAAAAGTCTATTGATTGTTTGTCCACTATCAGTAGTAGAATCGTGGGCAGACCAAATAGAAGAGCATACTTATTTCAATTATACTAAGCTGGTTGGCAGCTTAGAGAGAAAGATAAAACTTCTTGGAAGCAATTCTTCAATATTTATAATTAGTTATGACTCCCTTCCAGGCAGAAGAGATTCTACTCTAGGGGTATTACTTGATAAAGTTATACAACATAAATTCGGAATGATTATTTTGGATGAAGTAACCTTCGCTCAAAATATGACAACTTTACGAACAAAAGCTTTACAGATTCTTTGTGACAGAGCTGGTTATGTTATTGGCTTATCTGGAACTCCATCAGACCGTGACCTTACTAAGTTATTGACTATATACAGAATTATTGATAGGGGGGAAACTTTTGGAGAAAATATTTACAGAGCAAGGAATATTTATTTTAAGAATATAGGATGGAAGTTTCCAAAATGGGCAATAAAACCAGAAATAGAAAAGGAATTCCAAGAGCGAATGTTTATAAATGCAGTCCGTGTGCGTAAAGAAGAGTGTCTTGACCTACCAGAAAAGGTTTGGAATAAAAGGATTTCTTATTTAAGTAAAGACCAAGTAGAGCTGTATAGACCGATAGCTGATGGCTTGGTACATAAAATGGAATTTGACGAAGGGAATGTTAGAGTTGATAATATCCTCACCCAATTAATGAAGCTAAGTCAGATAGCTGGCGGATTCCTCTATACGGATAAAGACCCTGTTTTATTCCATCCTAACCCAAAACTTCTATTATTACGAGACCTTATCTTCGAGATACCATTGCGAGAAAAGATAATTATTTATAGGTGGTGGGTAAAAGAAACAGAGCTAATAGCTGATATGTTATCTTCCGTTGGACAAAACTATGTAATATTAGCTGGAGCAATGTCACCAAAAGATAGGGAAAGAATTGTAGATAAGTTTATGGAAGACCAAGAAATTAGAATAATGATAGCCAGTCCTACTACTGGGGGATTTGGGCTGACTCTAACCGCAGCTAGTTATATTATATACTATAATATGTCTTGGGGGCTAACAGCTTTTAACCAATCTCAGGATAGAATCCATAGAATAGGACAAAAACAAACCTGTTTCTATTATGTCTTACAACTAAAGGATTCTATTGACGAATATATATTGGAGAATTTGAAAGAAGGAACACAAATCTCTTCTGAGCTTACAAATCATAAAACTTGGAGTAGATTAAAAAGGAATTTGAAATTAATAAAGGGAAATGAATGAAAATCCTAAAACAGAAACCAATAGTTGAAGTACCTCATGGAAGATTTGATAGGATTCCAACGCACGGTGTCTGTATTTACCGCAATAATCTTGGAGAACGTCCTTGCCGTAACCATGTTGATTACTGGTTAATAAATAGAGGATTGGGACATTGGGTCTGCGAAGACCATTTAGAATGGGGGTTAGAATATTTTGAAAATAATTTTTATGTTAGGAGACGCCGATGAAGATTTTAGAAATCCAACATCCAAAACGATTTCCTATGCATTTTCGGAAGGTGCGAGGTGGTTGGTGGGAATTAGATAAAGATATAACTACTTGTGTAGTTTGTGGAGATAAACTATTAACAGCAAGATATTATCCATTATGTGCTCGTTGTATGGACGATGAAGATTTCTTAGACCAAGAACTTTTCGAAAGACTAGAAGAAGAAGTTCATAATATCATTAAAAGTTTAAAGCATATAAAGAAAAATAAATCGAAGGTTTATCTTTCTGAAAATTTAACTACTGAAACAATTCTCTTCACTGAATCTCGTATTAGAAAAGAGAATATCAAATTTAATAAGGAAATGAAAATAAAGAGAGCGTGTCGTCGTAAGAGGAAAAGATGAAGATTCTCGACCAAGTAGAAAATAAATGTGTGAATATAAAACTTGTTGAAAAACTCTCAGTCCTATCAGATATAGGACTTGAACTTTGCCCATTGTGTGGAGAACCATTACCAATAGATACCATAGTATCCTGTAGGCGAACAGAATGTATGGAAAGACTAGGGATTATTAGGTTAAGTTATATAATAAAGAGACTACGAACAGAGCCATATGTGGCAGGAGACTATATAACATTAGATTTAAAGGAGCTTACTGGTGAAGATTCTTGAACATAATGACCCATTCGAGAAATACAAAGTAGGAACACGATGGTGTCCAGACCCTGAAACGTGGCAGGAATTCTATGGAGACCAGTTTTGGAGACCGCAACCGCCTGAATTTGTTACGATAACTCGTGACACTTCAGAAGGGATTTTATGTTATAGAGTGCTACCAGAAGGAGAAAGACCACAATGGATTGGAAATAGACCATGTATTCCAGAAATAAGGGGAATAACTGACCACACTAGGTGTAATGGAAATATAATATTCTATCGTAGAGCAAGGAAAAGACGTGTAGATTCATTATGTGTAGAGGCATTTGCATGGATATTTAATCGTCCTTGGGTAAAGCCAACAAGAGTTCGAAGACCAAGAGTGCAGAATGAAAATACTGAAGAATAAAATTTATGATTATGCAGTATGTCCAAGATGTGGGCGAAGATGTGAACGGTGTGCATTTAACTGTGTAATAGAAGACCACAAAGTTAATAGAGTTGCAGGGGATTTCCATTGTGGATTTTGTGATAAATTTTATTATTTCTGGTTAGATGATTTAACATGGGCTTCTAACTTATAGGAGGTGAAATGGAAACAGGTCTTTACGAAATACATCAATGTCCTATTTGTCGAAGTGTTTCGGTCATTTGGGAAAAAGTGATGAAATACTACTGGTGCATGGCCTGTCAAAGAATCGTTCTACCTTTAGTATAGGAGGAAAATATGGATAAATGGGTACTAACCACAATATTTTCAGGTGCAGGTATCGGCTCAATATGGTTTTGGAGGTTTGTAGGAGAAAAGGCGATGACGGATACTAATGACTTTAGTGTGGCGTTATGTACATTCTTCTCTGCTGCATTGACTCTTGTATTCTTCGGATGCTTAATAGGGTATATCTGGAGGGATAAATAAATGTCTAAAGAAATAACAATAAATCCACACATTTGGGCTAAAGCTATCAACATTCTAGAAGAGAAGAATAGACAAAGACGATATATCAATACTTGTATTAATGCTGGGATATGCCCAATCTGTGGTTCAGACCTTGTCGAATATGAAAAGATGTGGGGATTAACCGCATATAAATGTTCTAAAACATCATGTGATTACAAATACCCTGAGAAGTGAGAGGTATGGAAAGTAAATATAAATGGCCTATATGGCTGAAATGTCAATGTAAATTAGTGGAAGGGACTGTGTGTAAATTAGGCCCAGAAGGCATTATTCTATGTCCAATATGCGGACTACCAATAAAGAATCAATTAGAAATGGAGTCAAAAGATGGAACCAACGATTGATGTTGTTTGCAGAATCGTAACATTCTTCTTAATTATGTATTGGTTCTTCAAATTTGTACGATGGCTGGCTAATAAGAAGATGGATGGCTGATGGGCGGCTTTTTACTAAGTGATAAACCATAAAAATCACATCTACTATATATTATTTTATATATAACCTCGAACAATCTTAATATATAACTATTATATATATACCTTCAGGAAGTAAAAATTGGCGTAATTTTGGGCAAGTTATCTAATTTTGAGGGAAGGGAAACGCTACAATGGGAGGCAAGATGAACACCAAATATGATTCACGTTATTTTCGTAAAGGATTAAGTTGTGGGGAGCTAATAAAACAACTTAAAAGATATGATGAGAAATCTACAGTAATGTTGCCTGTGAACATTATGTGTGAACGAATGATTACCAGAATTACTTGTAACGAAGATGGTGTTATTATAATAGAATAATTGCAGGGGGAAGAGATTCTAGATATAAGGACGTATATAAGAAGGTAGAGGGCGGGGTTCATCCGCCGATTTCGAGCTGAGAGGTCACATATGAAGATATTGCATGAAAAGGACAATCTAGAACACGATATTTTCAAAGGTAAAATTCCTAACGAAGTACACGAGTCAGAACGTAATTCTAGGGTAGGAAGAGTCTGGCTAGTTCGCGCAATAGAACCCTGTCCTAGCACATGCGATAAATGCACATCTGATAGAATACAATTGATATTAGAAGACCCAAATGTTGGAGAACCACATGGTCATTGTATATATGATTATCGTGGTCGTTCTTATTGGCAAGAAATCCCTGATATTTTAGTTGACTTAGAAGCAGCACCAGTAGAGGGAGAATTACGAGAACGAACATATAGGTGGGCAAATTGGGAACCAGCTATGGAGCGTCAACCAGCTCCTCCCACTCCACCACCATTAAGATGGGGAGAAGGACGACCAACAGTTACATGGCAATGGGTGGAAGATGAATTGAGACCTGCCCATCGAGGAACTCCAACTATTGATGAAATAAATCTTGATGAGATATATGTTGACCATACTCGTTTTGATGACGAACTGTGGGAAGAAGAATATGAGGATGAAGAATGATGCAATTTACCCAAAATTACAACAAAAGAAAGCTGCTGATGGTATATATATTATAGATGGAGATATCCCAAAGTCCCAAGAGATTTAATTATTCTGTGCATGGATTCTATCTGTGGATGGGTTAAATCTCTTTTCTTTTTGGGATTTTCTGGCGTATAAGAGGGACTTAGAAGGCCAGATTTATATATTATAGGGAGGATAAAATGAATTTTGTATGTCCAAATTGTCACCACATTTTCGCTGCGTTCGACGAAAGTTTATATGAGGAAGACGTTTTTAAATCACTAACTCCTGTCAGAATTGAATGTCCACTCTGCGGATTCGAATGGAGATTTAGAAAAGTCCTTAAATTAAGCTCAGTTGGGGCCACAGTAAAATGGAAAAAGGAGACAGAATGACAGACGCAATTTCTTATAAAGAGAAAGAATACAAGGGTTTAGCTAAGTTCTTAAAAGAAGAAGTAGACAGGGCGGAGAAAGATAGAAATCTTGGTACTAAGGTTAAACGCCTTAGAGGCGCAAAGGAAGTCCCTGATAGACTTATAAAGATGCAGAAGTTTGAACACGCTTCAGAGGAAGAACTTAAAGATGTTAAGAAGTTATCCAATGAAGAATTAAGAAAAGTATGGTCTAAGATTACAAAACATACTATTGTTTTTGTGAACGTAAAAGACCTATTAACAATTAAAACTATTCCAAAAATGGATATAACGATAAGAGACCAAGAGCGTCTTGGAGAGGACATAAAGGAAAAGGGAGTCTTACTTCCTCTTCTCATTACTAAAAACAATGAAATTATCGATGGTCGAAATCGTTACATAATGGCTAAGAAAGTTGGAATAGAGAAGGTTCCTTGTATCATAGTGGATGATTTGGATGATAATCAGAAATTAGATTTATTCATTAATATCAATCTCTGCCGAAGACAAATGACAATAGAAGACCAAGAGAAAGCGGTAGCACAAATTAAATGTTTAGCTACTGGAAGAAGGAGGGGCCGCCCAACAAAAGATGAAAAAGGTCTTATATCCCATAGGGACTTAGCTAAGAAACTTCACATCTCACACGAGAAAGCTAAGGAGTTATGGGAAAAAGATGAGCCGAAATGGGGAGGATCAAAACCAAAAATAGAATGGGCAGAGAATGAAAAGAAATTTAGGATTACTTTTGGAAAATCAGAGAGTTGGGATAAACAGTTCCTTGGAACTATATTGGAAACAATAAAGGAGATTTATAAGAATTTAGATAAAAAGAAAGGCTCTATATTTGAATTAGATTTAATATACAGGATAGGAGAATACGTTGAAAATTGAAAAAAGTTCAAGATTTTCATTTTCCTTAATACTTTCAATGAGTTAAAGCATAAGTGCGCTTGTAAGCGCACTTTCTATCTTATTAGAATCATTGGTATATTTTTTATATGCACTAACACATAATTTATTAAGGATGAAAAAGCATAAGAGTTGGTATAGTATTTGATATTATCTCTTATTCTGACGCATCCTGAGCACAGCGAGAGGGATGTTTTTATGATATTTCATAGGACTTTACGCTCTATATTAAGTGGGAAATCAGAAGCATGGCAAATAAAGTTGGTAAGGCGATTTTGGAATGCATTAGATGATGCGTATAAACTTGCCAATAAATCTGATAAAGATGAAATAACTGTTAAAATAGATATCCAA
>Ga0209427_10001998_pt1 | contig 23798 bp, 22 predicted proteins | sample DeeMarSWOR136_30_FD_187465 | JGI IMG/M metagenome (GOLD analysis project Ga0209427, IMG submission 187465) | Marine sediment microbial communities from White Oak River estuary, North Carolina - WOR-1-36_30 (SPAdes) (version 2) | ecosystem: Environmental > Aquatic > Marine > Intertidal zone >...
GTTTCCTTGGTATCAGTATCCCTACGCACCCGAAGGGTAGGGTCTTCCTCAGATAGCCTGGATAATGCTGCTCCCAGCTTGTCCAAGTCAGCTTTAGTCTTAGGATACACAGCCTCACTAAAAGCCGGCTCAGGAAACAGAATAGGCTCAATTTTCACTGGCTTATCCCGACTACACAATGTATCCCCGGTGCTGGCCAGGCTCAATTTGGCTACTGCTCCCATATCCCCAGCTCCAATCTGAGATACCGGCTCCTGGGTCTTGCCCCTCAAAATAAATAGCTGACCTATGCGCTCCACCTCGTCCTGTGTAGCATTCCACACCTGAGAATTGCTATCAATGACACCATTATAAACTCGAAAGTAGGTAAGCTTACCGACATAGGGGTCAGCACTAGTCTTAAACACCAGAGCCTCTAAGGGAGCATCCTGGCTAGGCTCAACCGCCTGTTTGCCTGAATCGCCAGTACTAATCACCCCTCGCTCTTTAGGTGATGGCAGATAATTATATATGGCATCCATTAACCAGTTAATCCCTACATTCTGCAGGGCTGAGCCAACCAGAATAGGGACAATCCTGCCACTAACTATCGCCTGCCGCAAACCATTACTAAGTTCTTCCTGGCTAAACTCCTCACCGCCCAGATACTTCTCAATGAGCTTATCATCAACCTCAGCTATTGCCTCTATCAGCTTCTCCCGGAATGAATCAACCTGGGTTTGCATTGATGAGGGAATTTCAGCCTCCTCAGCTTTAGACCCGATATAGGCTTTCATCGCCATCAGGTCAACTATCCCCTGGAAATCGTGGTGGGCACCTATAGGTAACTGCACCGGGAGGCATTTAGAGCCAAACTTCGACTGAACTTCATCTACAGCCCGGTAGAAGTTAGCATTCTCACGGTCCATCTTATTAACCAAGACAAGACGAGGCAGGTTAGCTTCCTCACTATATGCCCACACCTGCTCAGTACCAACTTCAACGCCGGAGGCAGCACAGACCACAATTACTGCCCCTTCACTAACCCGTATCGCTGCCTTGACTTCACCGACAAAGTCAGAATACCCAGGGGTATCAATAAGGTTTATCTTAGCCCCCTTCCACTGACAGGGAAGCATAGCCAGGTTAAGGCTAATCTTACGCTTTACCTCATCGGGGTCATAATCCGAGGTAGTAGCCCCATCGTCAACCTTGCCCAATCGGCTGATAGCTCCAGCAGTAAATAAAATTGCTTCTGACAGCGATGTCTTGCCGGCGCCACAATGAGACAGCAAAACAAGGTTGCGAATATTGTCCAGTCCATATTGCTCCATCTACTTCACCTACCCTCTTCTATCTTAGTCCACGATATTATAATCTATAGTTCGTATACGGGGCAAGTAACCGTACTCGTTTAATATCTTGGTGACACACTGTTCCCTGCCTTATTATTGTGGGGCTCCCCTTAACGTCATCGCGAGTCCTGTGGTGGAAGGACGGGGCAATCCTGCCGTTTTTCCCCCCCCTCCTCCGAGATTGCTTCGTCATTGCACTCCTCGCAATGACGAGAGGGTGGGTGCCTCACAATGAAGAAATGGAAGTGTCATTGCGAGTCCTTCGGCAGAAGGACGTGGCAATCTCGGAGGTTAGTTAGGGAGAGGTTGATTCCCCTATTTTCATACTATGGATTGCAAAGCCCACTGACTGTACAATCTGACGCTTTGCGCAATTGGCAAGCCCGCTAACCTCGCAGACAGCGACTATTGAACACGGCGTCTTCTTCTGAACAAAGGCAGGAACCAGAACAAAAGAATTACGCTGAAAAATGGGAAGGGCTGGGATGAGGTGGTCTGGCCGGTTGTAGTAATAGCAGTCGAGGGTACTGCCGACGGTTTTACCGTATCTACGGTCTCCGCTTTTATTTCGTATGCAGCCAGCTTGACACCGATGAACTCCTTGGGCACCCAGCCCAAAGGATTATTCTTACCTGTTGCCTCAGCCCAAATCCAGCCCGGCTCGCCCTCCAGCTCAAAAAATGCAGTTGCCTTATTATAGTCAGGTAGATAGACCAATACTGCGGTATGACCACTGCCAACCACTATAGCTGAGCGGTATCCGGCACCTTTGTACATTACCGCCAGTAGCACAGTACTATCTTCGCAATCACCATGACCGAGCCCTTTTTGAATAATAGCAGTAGCCAGCTCATCGGCATTTTGGGCAAACTCTTCATACTCAAATTGGTCTATATCAGGGGTATAGGTTACCCCATTCCGGACAAAATAAAATACCTGCTTTGCCCTCTGGAGTTGGTCTGGATATTCTTCGGCAATTTGCTCACCCAAGCTATAGGCTAGGTCAGCATTCTTCCCCAAGCTCTCGAAGGCTATAACCGGACGGAAAGTTGTCTCACATATTTGATAAAAACCGTCTTCCCCACAGGCGCTGGTTCTACATACCCCCCAGTCATCAAATACATCACTATTCACCTCAGAGAAACCTGCCGATGGATTTGCCAATACATAACCAGCAGTGGCCAACCCGGCCACTAATACCAACATTAAGCCTAGTAAAACCTTAATCCTTCTCACCGATTTACCTCTGGGAGGTCATTTTTCAAGCTATTTCCCCCCTTTTCATAGGGTAACTCAATATGATGGTGTATAAGCGGGGCACCAGCCCCTCTTTATTATTTCCTCCCCCCTATCCTCCGGAATTGCTTCGTCGTCCTTCCACCGAAGTACTCCCAATGACGAGGGGGACTAAGAGAGTGAGGTCAATATAATAATCAAACCCTCATAGTGGTGTTGTTAGTGCAGCATGGAGGATAAGACCGAAAAAAATGAGATAGCCAAAGACATAAATACCTACTGCTTCCGGACTTTTATTGACGTTTAAAAATGGTATTCTGGGTGTTAGCTTATTAACAATATGGAAAAGGGCTACCCCAATAAGCAGGCTAATCACGAAGCTTATCGCCAATAACCCCAATGTTCTAAAATCAAAGATGTAGCCTAATATTGGGGTGGTGACGGCAGTCAGTGCCGTCATGGCACCGTGAATGACAAGACCAACCAGGATGAAAAAGCCAGCGATGAACAACCCGGTGGCAACGGGACTTTCTCCGATACGCTGGCGCTTATGAATATGAGGGTTAAGAGCATCCATTGCCCTGATTCCCAGCCACGCCAGAAGAATAGAGATGAGAGCCATAACTATAACTCTGGTTAGCCATATCAAAACTATCACCCAGAAAGGGAGTCCCAAACCTAGCTCATACATAAGATACCCTCCTTTAGGTTTTTAATTATGCAACCCTCCCCCTTTATCCCCCTCCCTCTATAAGGGAGGGGGAATTATTTTATTTAGAGGGACTTCGTCCCTCTAAGACTTCCTTCAGTGCCCATGCCCCCCGACGAAAAGAAGAAATACGAGTTTGTTAAAAATATCTAAATCCCTGATTATGTCAACAGTAATGGCGTAACATATGTTTCAATGATAGCCGCCGGCAGAAGCAAGGCAAGTGCTATCATAAGATACTTTAAATTCCGTTTCAAGTTGGGCAGTAATAGATTTCTCCTTTCCTTTCTGAATAGGGCTATTATTACCATTGTGCCGAAGCTGAGGGCGGCGGCTTCACCCAAGATGAAAGCCGGGAGTTCAAAAATGCCATGAGGAAGTAAACCAGCTAATAGATAACCAAGAGATTCTTCCTGGATTACCATGCTTGATACGAAAGCCAAGACCCAGCCATTAATAGTTAGAGCCAGGATAGGCATAAAACAAAGAATCGGGCTGAGGACAAAGCTCAGCAGCAGTACTGAGGCATTCTTGATAAAGATGAATAGCACAACAAGGACGAGAGGAAGTGAAGCTAGTAAGTCGCCAAGCTCTTCAAGGGAAGTGATGTCTTCAGCCAGAAGGCTGGTGATACCAGTCGGGGTAGCCAAACCCAAGACAATACCTATGCCAAATAAGAGGACGGCAACGAGAATCCACCTTTTATAGCTCATATTAGCCTATGTATTATCTAATGCCAAATTTATCATAAAAAACAATTTCAGATAGTTCCTGCCTCGGCTTAACCTCAGGTTTTGTCTCAGGGTAACCGAGGGGAGTCATCTCAACCACACAAAAACCTTCTGGCACCTGTAGAATATCGGCTACTAGTTTGGCATCAAACTTGCCAATATGCACTGTGCCCAGACCCAGCGAGTGGGCAGCCAATACCAGGTTTTGCATAGCCAACGCTACATCAAACATATACCAATCGCCCTTTTCGGTAACCGACTCTCCATTAAAATAGCCAGACTTCCCCAACTCAGCACAAGCAACAATCACTACCGGCGCCTCTATAAGGGCACCGGCGGCTTGGTTGTTGGCACCAAGTACATCAGCCAGTTCGGACTTGATGTTGGTGTCTCGCACTACGATAAATCGCCAACACTGAGTATTAGCCCAGGATGGAGCCCAGCGTGCAGCTTCCAAAACAAGTCCTATAGTTTTGTCATCTACTGGGGTGGTTTTATACTTGCGGATACTCCTTCTAGTTTTAATTGCTTCTAGAACTTCCATCTTAATCCCTTTATTTTTTTATTGGGCAACCCTCCCCTTCAAACAGCTGGAAAAATCTTCGATTTTCCTATTTTCCTGGGGACCCACTTTTTTCCCCTCCACTTGATAAGGGGTATGGGAAAAAATTAAGAGAGGCTTTGCCTCTCTCAGACTCTCTTTCTATTCCTCTTCCTCCCAGGCATCCTTACCTATAAGGGAGACAAAGCGGCAGCCGCCTAAATTCTCAACTATATTCTTCCTCTTGCGTTTAGTTATCTTATATAACTCCTGCAAGTAGCGCGAACCGACAGGAATCACTAACCGTCCACCTATTGCTAGCTGAGCTAGAAGGTCAACCGGCACCCTGGGAGCACCAGCGGTAACTATTATGGCATCATAAGGTGCCTCACTCTGCCACCCCAGAGTTTCCTCAGCCGAGTGTACCATAACGTTCGTATAGCCTAGATTATCTAACACACTCCTAGCTGACTCAGCCAGAAATGGCAGGCGTTCCGTTGTAATCACTAACTGAGCTAACTCGGCGAGAATAGCCGCCTGATATCCGCTGCCCGTCCCTACTTCCAACACCTTTTCACTACCGGTAAGCATCAACTCAGCAGTCATAAGGGCAATAATAAAAGGTTGCGAAATTGTCTGACCAAAACCGATAGGAAGCGGTCTATCTTCATAGGCTAAGCTCTGCTCATCCGGTGGCACAAAACGTTCCCGAGGGACACGAGCCATCGCAGCTAATACCCGCTCATCTCTAATCTCAATGCTAAGGTGCTCAACTAACCTGGCTCTCGCCGCTTCAAAGTCCATAATAGGCAACCATGACCAAGACAGGGTCAGGATAAAACTAAGGCTAGCACTACCAGGATAGCCAATATTATCCCTGCTAAAATGCCGATTCTTCGCAGCTCAGTAACTATATAGGGGTAGCGAGCCACAGTCTGTGCTGCCTTTGGAGTTGGTACACTTGCTGAAGAAGCCGAGACAACAGGCTGAGAAGCCGATTCATAAGTTTGAGAAACGGGTTGCTGCTGGGCATCTATAGCTGAAGAGCCCCGACTCCTTTTCTTTTTCTTACTTTGAGACAAATGCTTCCGCTGTGATTTGCCTGGCACTTAAAACCCCCCATAGGAGTATTTTATCAACCTCACCCCATATACTACTTAGCCCTTGGGTGGGATTTCTCATAGGTGCGACGGATATGTTCAGTAGTAAGATGAGTGTAAACTTGTGTGGTAGAGATATTGGCGTGACCCAGTAATTCCTGAACCGACCTCAGGTCAGCCCCACCACTCAGCATATGAGTAGCAAAACTATGTCTAAGAGTATGAGGAGTAATCTGAACACCGAGGTCAGCCGATTTAGCGTATCCCTTTAATATTTGCCAAAAGCCTTGCCTGGTCAACCTGTCACCAAGGCGGTTAACAAACAAAGTTCTCTCAGCCTCGTTACGCACCAGTAGAGGACGGGCTTCTTTTACATATTCGGCTACTGCCGAAGCTGCCCGAGGAGCAATAGGGATAAGTCGCTCTTTATGCCCCTTACCAAAGCATCGTACAAAACCATCTTTCGTATCTACATCACTTGAGTTCAAAGACACTAACTCACTCACTCTCATCCCGCTGGCATATAGTAACTCTAGCATTGCCCTATCTCTCTTTGCTTCTGGCGTGGACGACTTGGCTGGTTGCTCCAGTAAAAGCATAGCCTGGCTAACTGAGATAGGCTTTGGTAATGACTTGCCCACCTTAGGTGAACCCACATTCTGAACTGGGTTATCCTTGATATTACCCTCAGCTACCATAAAGCTAAAGAAAGACTTGGAAGCCGCTACTTTACGGGCTACCGTGGTGGGAGCATAGTTCCTTTCTTTAAGGTTAAGCAGATAGCTTAGCATCTCTTGCCGACCAAAACCAGCCCATGGCGGAATGTAGCCATGCTTGGCAGCCTCTTCCCCAATAAAACTAGCTAATTGATGCAGGTCGTTACGGTAAGCAACTACCGTGTTTTCAGAAAAACCTTTTTCCACAGTCAGATAATTTAGAAATCTACCAATGGCGTCTTCCATAGCACCACCCCGTTACTAAATATTATTATGTATTGTAACATAACTAAAAAGAAAATTCAGCCCCTGATGAATAACTTCCTTTGCCCCTATTTATGGGCTATGCTAAAATAAATTTAAGGTAGCTCAAAGGGCAAGCCCTTTTGGAAATAGTCCTATACGTAAGGACATAGATACTTATATATAAGAAAGGATAAAGGAAAATTCTAAATACTATCCTTCAAAGAAGGACTAAACTCTAAACAAATTCAAATGACCAAAATCCAAAGGAATTAAATGATTTAAAATTGAAATTTGTAAATTAGAAGTTGTTTACCCCGTGGGATAATTTCATATCTAACGGGGTTTAGGATTTCACAAAGGGGATAGGGTTAATTGATAAGTAATCTTATAACCGAGCAACTAAGGCAACTACCAACCAGTCCCGGCGTCTACCTGATGAGGGACACTGACGGGGGTATTCTATATATTGGTAAGGCAGCTAACCTCCATCACCGGGTAAGGTCATATTTTAGTGCTGTTCAAAAGCTATCGCCAAAACTCAAGCGGATGGTAGCCCGAGTTAATGATTTTGATTTCTTTGTTACCACCTCTGAGCAGGAGGCTCTTATCCTTGAGTTAAACTTGATAAAGAGGCACCGTCCCAGTTACAATGTTCAGCTTAAAGATGATAAAACTTTCCCTTACCTTAAAATCAACACCAGTGAGGATTGGCCCAGAGTGCATATTACCAGGCGCCTGGAAGAGGATGGAGCGCGGTACTTCGGACCCTTTGCCAGCGGAAAGTCAATACGCCAAACCTTGAAGACAATTAGAGGAATCTTCCCATTCCGCTCTTGCTCCAAAGCTATCACCGGCACTGACTTGAGTCCTTGCCTTGAGTATCATATCGGACATTGTCTCGCTCCCTGTATTGGTGCTATCAGTAAGTCCGAATATGATGTAGTGATAAAGCAGGTAATCCTCTTCCTTGAAGGTAAACAGGAAAAGGTAATCCAGGAGCTTGAGAGCAAGATGAAAAAAGCGGCTGAAGCTTTAGACTTTGAAAAGGCTGCCTTAATTAGAGACCAAATCCAGGCGGTAAACAGAGTTATTGAAGGGCAAAGGATTGCTACCACAGTAAGAGGTGAACAGGATGTTATTGCCTTTGCTCAAGATAAAGACCAAGCCTATGTTCAGGTTTTCTTTATCCGCAGTAGTAAGCTAATTGGTCGGGAGAGCTTTATATTGCAAGGCGCCCGCTCTGAAGAGCCTTCGCCGATTATGACTAGCTTTATTAAACAATTCTATAACTCTACCCCTTACATACCTCCGTTACTGCTACTACAGTATCCGGTAGAAGATACAAAAATCATTGAGAGCTGGCTTCAAAGTAAAAAGGGGGCTAAGGTCAATATTCAAGTGCCCCGTCAGGGGAATAAAAACCAGTTGGTGAAGATTGTAGCTGAAAACGCCGAACAAGGTCTGGAACAACTTAAGATTAAGCAACTAGCCACTCCTGGCTCTCTAACGGCTGCTTTAGCTGAAATAGAAAAGGAGCTTCACCTGCCCTGCACCCCTTTACGCATGGAAGGCTATGACATCTCTAACATACAGGGGAAGGCAGCGGTAGGGAGTATGGTGGTTTTCGATAAAGGAAAACCAAAACCATCTCACTATAGACGCTTCAGAATTAAAACAGTCTCAGGCGCCGATGACTATGCCATGCTCCACGAGGTACTCAAGCGGCGATTTAAGCAGAGTAGAGACGCCTCAGATACCTGGGCAATTCTACCTGACCTAATCCTTATCGATGGCGGCAAGGGACAACTTAACGCTGCCCTATCAGCAATGAGTGAAGCTGGAGTCAATTCTGTGCCCACCGCTAGTTTAGCCAAAGAAAATGAGGAAATTTTTATTCCAGCCTCGTCACTACCTATTATTCTGCCCCGCAGTTCCCAAGGTCTTCAATTACTACAACGCCTCAGGGATGAAGCCCATCGCTTCGCTCTGGGCTACCACCAAAAAATACATAAAAGGGAAACCTTTGCCTCATCTCTTGATAATATTCCTGGTATCGGACCCAAGCGCAAGCGCGCTCTACTCAAACAGTTCGGTTCACTTCGAGCCATCCGAGAAGCTCCCATAGAGGAGCTAGCGGTAACAGCCGGGATGAGCCGGAGTCTAGCTATAAGAATAAAGGAGCATCTGTAATATTGTTTATCAACCTCACCCCCTGTGTCTCCCTCTCCTTACCAAGGAGAGGGAGAAGTATAGGTTTTGAAGGGGCAAAGCCCCTTCAAACTTCCCTTGATAAACGACTTTACTGGTGAAAGTAAATGCCAGCTAATTTACCACCACAATACTTTGAGGCGGAAAAGACTTATCGTTTAGCCAAAACCGCTGCAGAAAAGATAGTTGCCCTGGAAGAAATGTTGGCTATCATGCCCAAGCACAAGGGAACCGACCATCTCAGGGCAGAACTAAGACGAAGAATTGCCAAGCTAACCCAGGCGTCTGATAAGAGGTCGGCTACCCAGAGGGCGTCAATGGGTATTGATAAAGAAGGGGCCGCTCAGGTAGTGGTGATCGGCTTGCCTAATGCCGGCAAATCCCAGATTGTTTCCAGTATTACCAATGCCTCCCCAACCGTAGCTGAATACCCATTCACTACACAAAGCGCTACTCCGGGAATGATGGTATTTGAGAACATCCAGATACAGTTAATTGATACCCCACCCCTGGTAGCCCAGCCTATTGAGTGGTGGCTACGCCATATACTGGTACGAGCTGACGCCCTGTTAGTAGTGGTGGATCTAAATGATGCCCCGCTAACCCAAATGGAAGATATCACGGCACAACTGAGAGAAACCAGAATAGGTCTTGGTAAAAGATGGTCAGAGGAAGCTAATACCATCCTCTATCAGAAGAAGGCACTAATTATTGGCAATAAGATAGACCTTGACAATACTAGTGACAACCATCTAACATTGAAGACCAAATATAAAGAGCAACTACCAGTTGTGGCTATCTCAGCTAAAGAAGGGATAGGCTTAGAACAGCTGAAACACGAAATCTATCAAGTGCTTGATATTATTCGTGTTTACACTAAGGCTCCAAGCCAGAAGCCAGACTTTAACGACCCGATAATTCTCGAAAAGGGGAGCCGGCTAGAGGATGCGGCGGAATCAGTGCATAAAGATTTCCGAGCCAAGCTAAAATATTCCCGGCTGTGGGGTTCGGGAAAGCACGATGGAATAATGGCGAAAAGAGACCATATTTTGCAAGACGGCGATGTTATAGAACTACACCTCTAATTTGTATAGGCTCATATCATTTGAAATGAAATTATGGAGGATTCCTATGGATTATCAGAAACCTTACCTGATCTGCTGTAGTATTTTAAAGAAAGAGGTAGAAAAACTAATTGAGGACAGTCAGTTGCCCGTTGAACCGTACTTCTTAGACGCCGGTCTCCATGTCGACTATGATGAACTAGAAGAAGCACTTACTAAAGCTATACAAGAATGTTCAAAAGACGGGTCGAGGCAAGTAATCGTTGCCTACGGTGATTGGTGCCATCCCCAGGCGAAAGAGATAATCGGCAAGCACGACAATGTTGTTAAAATTGATGCCTTGAACTGCATTGATTGCCTCCTCGGTGGCCATGGAAAACTTTCGGAAATCGACCCAGACAACGAGTACTTTTATCTGTCTCCGGGCTGGATGCCATCAGAGTTAAAAGCGAATCCTCGATTCAACCCCATCTTCTACAACTGTAGTCTAGAAGAAATAAAGAAACAGTTCAGTACACTTAAGGGAATCATGCTCTTCGACTCTTTAGAAGATATAGATGAGTCTAAGAATGAGATGGAAGAATTCAGCAATTACATAGGACTGCCAATTATAGGCAAGAAACTAACCGGGCTTGATAAATTTAGAGATTTTCTTCTCGAAACCATAAATAGCCCCAAAAATGCTCATACGTAATAGCCTCACTCTGAGAAAAAATAACCGCCACGGATAAAGAAACCCAGAGTGGAAAGATTTCTGGTGGAGATGGGGGAGACCCCATCTCTGTCAGCCCCAAAGATACTGCCCATTATTGGAAAACGTCGGACTTTGGCGGTGGTATTTAAATAGCCTCTGCTGACCAAGTTTAGCCAGGCCAGTCGATACTTCTTTCACCACCCTTATCTGCATCGGGGTGGTGGCACCTCAACTTTTCGGCACCCAATCCCAACCCGCTGAGGTGAGGTCAGGTTGAGCTTGCAACCTATTTAATTGGGCTGCGTGTTGATGTGACTAATAGACGGTACACTCACCACGGATGAAAGCTTGTTACGCATTCAGCAAATGTTCCCCTGCTTAACCCTGAGTTCATAGTAATGTCTATGGCTAAGAGATAATCAGCTATCCGGTCAGCAATGATAAAGTGCTCTTGTACATACTTCTTACCTCTTTTGCCCATTATTTCGGCAGCCTTTAAATTATCCAACAAGTAGATTACTTTCTGTGCCGTTCTTTGGGGATTCTGGTAAAAATAGCCAGTATCACCTTCCTTGATCTGGAAGGGGATACCTCCTACATTACCGGCTATGACTGGTTTAGCCTTCCACAGTGCCTCGGTAATCACCAGGCCGAAACCCTCTCTAATCGATGGTTGTATTATCACACTCGCTGCGCGCTGCAGGGCATTTACCTCAACATGATTCTCTAGACGATTATCCAAGGAAAGGTTGAGTACATGAATGCCTTCGTCTTCCCTTGTTTTCGAATAAATATCGTCTAGAACCCTCTCACCCTCCGGGTCATCAGCAGCAAACCCCCCAGCCAAAATAAGCTGGCATTCTCTCTCCCTCCGTACTCGGCGGTAAGTGGCAATAGTTCTATCTAATCCCTTCCAAGGGTCGAATCTTCCAATTTGAGCAATGATGGGAACTTCTCGGTCTATTTTATATTTTAGGAGAACTCTATCTATCTCCTCCTGGGTCAGCTCCCGGTTCTTCTCAGAAAGTGGATCAATGAAGGGGGGAATTATGAACTTGGGTACAGGCCAGGGTGGGAAAACATAACGGGCGGCGGAGAATATGGCAGCGTCATACCCCCCAATCCAGTTGTTGATCAAGTTTAATAGTCCATCATTAGCCCTTATTGCTGGCTCTATATCTATATGGCATCTCCATAACCAAGTCTCTCCGGATTTCTTAAGGCAGTGGCATAACATCAATGGCTGAGGGTCATGCACTATCACTACATCGGGGGAATAGTCAATAATATTGTTGTCGGCACACTCCTCAAGTTGGCTGATGTAAATCTGTTTCATTTCAGGGGTGAAAGAGCCTTTCATACCCTGAAGTAAATTATGAAGCTTTTTTGTGCATTCATAGTAGCTTTTTCGCCCATTAATAATCTTCCATTCAGCCTCTATACCTAGCAGGTTCAGAAACGGGATAGAGCTATATAGCATCTCAGCTACGCCACCACCTTGAGCGGTGGCATTCAACTCCAATATCTTCAGACCTTTGAGCCGTTTTCCTATATTCTGTAGTCTCGCTATCTTCTCGTCGCCTATGATTGAGGCATAGCTCTCCAAAGGGGAAGTGGAGAAGGGACAGAAGTCCTTCCTCCTACTATAAACGGTCCCATCTTTCAGGATAGAAGATACACTCACTCTAAAAACATCCTGAGTTGTTCTCCTTTAAGCACATCTTCCAGCAATCCCTGGAGTTTCTCAAGGGCAAGTGGTGATGGGCGTGTCTTACCCGATTCCCATCTCTGTACAGTATTCAGTGAGACGCCAATGTTCCTGGCAAGTTGTTCTTGTGTCCACCCCTTGCTGGTTCGGCAGTATCTTATCTTATCCGCAAGCCTTGTCATATTGAATGTGATATAGCACATGTGGTAACATTTGTCAAGTAGTTATTTATATTTCCGTTGTTCTCTTAGCCTCTCTATCCCGGTCGTGATTTTACCTCGGCCAGCGTTTTCAGAGATGGCTATTTGCTCCGTAGCATCCGGAACCAGTCACCAAAGATACTTTTTTAGGAATCCCATATGCTCGACAAAATACTGATTGAAGTCGGAACGCTGGGAAAGCTCAATATGGTCAATAAATTGGACAAGCTCACTAGCCGTCTGCCAGTACTTCTTGGCTAGGAGAACCATGGAAGCCCCTGTGCTGGCGGCGTTACCTAACGACCTGATAATCTCCGGATTAACGCGGGGAAGAAGCCCTGTGCTTATGGCGCTACGAGCATCTACATAATTCCCCAGTGCGCCGGCGAGATATATATGGTGAATGCCTCGAACCCCAACGCCTATTTCGTCCATCAGGGTTTTTATACCGGCGGCGATGGCTCCCTTTGCCAGTTGAAATTCGCGAACATCTCTTTGAGTCAGATAGATTGGCCTATTACTATAGCTTTCCTCCGGCGAAGCTATGAGAAAATCATTGACTCCAGAATGGTTGACTACTCTTAAACCCAGGCTCTTAGCCGCTCTTTTCTTAGGGGGTCGAATAAGACCCTCATCGTCAATGATCCCACAATGCAGGAGCACGGCAATTAAATCAACCAATCCGCTCCCACAAATCCCTTTAGGCTTGATATTCCCGATGACCCGATATTGCAGGTGGTCTTCTTTGAAACTGACGCCTTCGATAGCTCCTGCCTTGGCGATCATTCCATAGGAGCTTCTGGAGGAGTAGGCACTTTTGCGGTACAGCTTGCCAAGTACTTTGGGGCGGAGGTTACCGGGGTATGTAGTACCACGAATTTAGAATTGGTCCAATCTCTTGGAGCAGATAAGGTAATTGATTATACCAAAAAGGATTTTACCAAAAGCGGTGAAACCTATGACATTATTTTTGACGCGGTAGCCAAAAATTCGTTTCCACGTTGTAGAAGCTCGCTAAATCAAAAGGGGATCTATCTATCGACTGTAGGTTCGCTTCCACTTTTTCTTCAAATGTTATGGACTTCAAAGATAGGCAGTAAAAAAGCTATATTTATGATGTCACTAAACCGCGCAGAAGACCTTATCTTTCTTAAAGAACTCATTGAGGCTGGAAGGATAAAAACGGTAATTGACAGAACTTATCCTCTGAGTGGAACTGCCGAGGCTCACCGGTACGTTGAAAAAGGACACGCCAAGGGGAAAGTAGTGATAACTTTATAGAAATAATTGTGTGCCTTTATCTTTGTCGGTGAAAGGACACAAAAAGGGACATGTAGTCATAACTGTGGCACATAATAACAAAACCTAACAAGCGTTGTAGTTGACGGCGGGGAGCCGTGGCATTTATTAATGTTTCTGGGTTGAGACTGGTTCTGGTTGATCGGACGCCTTTCGGCACTACACATATTGTGTCATCTATTACCTATTCCGTTTGAAACGAGTGTAACTCTTTTACCCTCGAATGACCTGGATACGTAATAGTTTTGCATTCTGTCTAATTAGCAGAAGAACCTTACTGAATTTACCCAAATGGACGGGGAGACGGGTTTAGAAGCGAACTCTACGGTCCCGAAACGATTTTCCAAGAAAAAAACGCTAGCGGTAAAACGCTAGCGTTTTGATTTCGTTGGTGGAGACGGGGGAGGGTCGAACTCCCCGTCCAAAAGAAGCTACCCAGAATATTCTACAAGCTTAGTCAGCTATTTAATCTTACCTGGCTAGCCTCTGCTGACCGAGTTTAGCCAGGCCAGTCGATACTTCTTTCACCACCCTTATCGACATCGGGGTGGTGGCACCTCAACTTTTCGGCACCCAATCCCAACCCGCTGAGGTGAGGTCAGGTTGAGCGTGCAACCTATTTAGTTAGGCTGCATAAACTAATTCGGATTCGTTGGTTATTTTTCGCCACTTGTTTTGTGAGGTTAGTGGCACCTCAGCCTGCAATCCTGAAGAACACTTCCTCTGTCGAACCCACGCGTCCCCGCTTGCTACAGAGAGCTTAAGTCTGAATCACCTCCTCTGAAGTTTCTGTTTCTTTACAGTTCTCTCAATCTCTCTTTCTGTCTCACGGCGGGTTATAGATTCTCGCTTATCATATAGCCTCTTCCCTTTAGCTAAGGCTACTTCAACCTTGGCAATACTATCTTTAATATATAGTTTAAGGGGGACTAAAGTAAAGCCCTTTTCCGCCACTTTACTGGTGAGACTATCAATCTGCTTACGATGCAGCAACAGCTTCCGTGGCCGTGTTGGCTCATGGCTTAAATAGCTACTTGCTTCATAGCGAGCAATATGAGCATTCAATAACCATAACTCACCACCCTCGAGCCTAGCATAAGCATCACCTAAACTCACTCTCCCGGCTCGGATTGACTTTATCTCTGTCCCGGTAAGCGCAATACCGGCTTCTAGACTATCCTCTATACGATAATTATGATAGGCTTTTCGGTTGGTAGCTACCGTCTTTATAACCACGGCTTTCATTTAAATTATACCACAATCGAAGCTCGGTTCAAAAATCCCGGAGATTGGGAGGTCGAGGCTTCTGAGAACCTGATTCAGGTGGAAAGAGGGCGATGTCACTACAGAACTACACTAGTGACATTATAAACCCTGAAGATGTGTCTCAAGAAATAGAAAATGGCGGCAATTGAGGTGAATAAGATTCTGTATCAAATAGAATTTAGTGAATTAGCTTATTAAAAAAGCCCCGTTTAGAGCTGAGCTTCCTCTGGCTCAATCTTGTGCAGCTTATCCATACTCTCCAGATAATCAATATAAAGCACCCCGTTTAAATGTTCTATTTCGTGCTCCAGGGCTTGAGCCAGAAGGTCGTTTGCCGTAATCCGTATCTCCTTTCCGTTTCGGTTACGCCCCTTAACCTTAACTGATACGGCACGCTTAATCTCCCCAATATAGCCAGGGATGCTGAGACAGCCTTCATCTACCAGGCGTTCCCCTGTTCTCTGCACTATCTCAGGATTAACCAAGATTATATCTTCTTCCTCCGGAACACCAATAACAATCACTCGCAAGGAAACGCCTACTTGTGGGGCGGCTAATCCTACACGCCCTGGAACAGCGTGCATTGTCTCAATCATATCATCTATCAGCTTCTGGATTGAGCCATCAATAGTCCTGACACGCTTTGCTTTCTGCCTTAATACTGGCTCAGGAAAAACACGAATAGGAATAACTGCCATCTTATCACCCGCCGAATTATAGCTAACCAAGGCTAATATGTAAACCTTATGTCAGCCCCACCGGGTCAATATCCACTGTCCAGCCCTGGGGGAAAGGTATTGGCGATAGGAAAGTAGACAGTCCGGAGCCACGAAGTATTATTTGCCAGTGAAACCTGCCCCGTAGCTTACGAATAAATGCCGGGGCGGGACCGATTAGACTGAGGTCAGCTATTCCCCTTGAGTCTCTTTCTTCAATAAGCAAGCGCTTCATTCTTCCTGCTTCCCGCTGACAAAGAGCTTCATTAGTATGACTATAAACCAGGCTAGCCAGTTGACTAAAAGGAGGATTATGAAGCTGGCGGCGATAGGCAATCTCATTGTCGTAGAAAAGGGTGTAGTCGTGTTTAGCTGCCGCCTGAATAGCATAGTGCTCAGGAGAATAGGTCTGAATGATAACCCGCCCCCCTAAACTGCCACGCCCTGCTCTCCCCGCCACCTGAGACAGGAGCTGAAAAGTCCTTTCCCCAGCCCGGAAGTCGGGTAGGTTTAAACCGGTATCAGCACTAATTACCCCAACCAGGGTAACCAGAGGCAAATCCAATCCTTTAGCAATCATTTGCGTACCAATAAGAATATCAGCCTCATGAGCACGGAACTTGCCTAATATTTCCTCATGCGAATACTTCCTCTTGGTAACATCCCTATCCCAACGCAGTAGCCTGGCTTGGGGAAAAGTAAAACTCGTTTCTTGCTCCAACTTCTGGGTGCCAACACCTAAAAACTTTATTCGACGACTCAAGCACTGAGGGCAAATCTGAGGCACTGATGTTCTGTAGTTACACTGGTGACAGACTAAAACATCCTGAGCAAGGTGATAGGTAAGGGCAACCTCACAGCGCTTACAGCGGAGGACAAAGCCGCAACTCCGACATTGAATAAAGGTAGCCGCTCCTCGCCGATTAAGAAATAAAATAACCTGCTCTTCATTTGTCACCGCTTTAGCTATAGCCTGTGACAAAGAGCGACTAAACAGGCTTCTATTCCCCGCCTTGAGTTCCTGTCTTAAATCTACTACTTCAACTTGGGGGAGGGCTGAACCTTCGCTGGGGGTAACCCGCTCAGGAAGCTCAAGAAGGTAATAGTCTCCTATTTGAGCATGGTAAAAAGTCTCCACATCAGGGGTAGCACTGCCCAGAATAACCACCGCCCCGGTTAACTCGGCCAGCTTTATAGCCACATCACGGGCGTGGTAGCGGGGCGATTTATCGTGCTGCTTATAGGTCCATTCATGCTCTTCATCAATAACGATGAGACCCAAGTCAGGTTGAGGAGCAAAAATGGCACTCCTAGAACCGATAACTACATCAAATTCCCCATCTCTTATTCGCCGCCACTCATCAAATTGTTCACCCAGGGAGAGTTTACTGTGAAGGACCGCCACTTTGCGGGGAAAGCGCGAGGCAAATCGCTCTATGGTTTGGGGAGTAAGGGCAATCTCTGGAACTAAAACAATACCTCGCTTACCTAGCCTCACTGCCTCAGCCAGAGCCTGGAGGTAAATTTCTGTCTTGCCACTTCCAGTAACCCCACCAAGCAGAAAAACGGTTGGTGAAGGATGACCCTTCGCTGCTGACATTAGGCTTGATTGGATAGAGTTGAAGGCTGATTTTTGGGCGGTGGTAAGGGTCAGCGGATAAGATGGAGTAATATCCTCGTAGGAAATTGGTTCGCGTCTTACTTCAATTTGTTCAATGCTGGCTAAACTCTTGCGGACTAAGACATCAGCTACCGCTTTATCACAGTTAACCCTCTGCCTGGCTTCTGCCAAGGGCACCGGTCGGGACTGCTGAGCTAAGAAGTCGAGAAGAGCCGCCTGCTTAGTAGCCCTTTTCTCACGCAACCTAGCTGCCTCCTGCCGAGCTTCACTAGCCTCCACTATCAGACGCAGGTAAGGCACACTCTTTGGTTTTACCTTAACTCTCTCAAGTTCATAGCTCTTATCTACCAAACCCCGAGCAATAAGTTGAGAGGTGATAAGCCTAGCCTGCCTCATCCCTAAGTTCCTCTCCAGCTCCCTGAGACTAACCTTGCCCCGTCTCCAAACTAGTTCAAGAATATTCTTCTGTCCCGGGGTGAGAGAAGTTGCATCATATTCAGGAAGGGTCGAAGGACTGGAGATAAAAGTAACTACCTTACGCTCAAATCCTGGCGGTAGCATTAAAGCCACAGCATCAAAAATGGGTGATATATAATACTCGCTGAGCCAGCGAGCCAGCGATACCTGGGAGGGAGATAATAGATGGTGGGGCTCAATGACACCAGCTATTTCTCTGGTTTCCTCCACAGCGGGGTAACGGCTTAGTTCTAAAACAATGCCCTGGAGGAGCTTATCACCGAAGGGAACCCATACTGCCTGCCCGACATCAATGGTTAGACCAGAGGGTATAGCATAGCTAAATGTCCTACGCTGAGCTATGGGTGAATTAACACTAACCTCAGCATACTCCAACAAGACAGCTTTCCTCTTACTCTTGTTTCTTTTCCTTGTATACCCGCTTTTCCTTGATGCGAGCTTTCTTAGTACTGAGCCCACGCAGGTAATAGAGCTTAGCCCGGCGCACTTTGCCATGGCGCACCACTTCCACTCTCTCCACGAGCGGCGAGTACAGAGGAAAGGTGCGCTCGACACCTACACCATGGGTAATACGCCTCACTGTAAAGCTAGCACCGACTCCACCGCGCCGAACCTTGATTACTACCCCCTGAAATAACTGGGTGCGCTCTTTTTCTCCTTCTACAATCTTACTCCTGACCTTTACTGTGTCACCGGGAGCAAGATCCGGAATATCAGGATTTGCTTTGATTTCAATTAGTGATGCAACGCTCATTTTATTAACTCCCCATATAATTTAAGATTGTTTTAACCTATCTACTAACCGTCTTTCCTCCAAACTTAGATTAGCCTTGTCTAATAAGTCTGGGCGGCGCTCTAGTGTGCGCAGAATAGCCTGCTCACGGCGCCAGTTAGCGATTTGGGCATGGTTTCCCGAAAGTAAAACCTGAGGCACTGACCATCCTTTATATTCATCGGGACGAGTGTACTGGGGGTATTCCAATAGTCCCGTGGCATAAGAATCATCCAGTAGTGAAGCCTCTGAGCCAAGAACCCCTGGCAGCAATCTCACCACAGCATCTACTACCACCATAGCCGCTAGCTCACCACCACTAAGCACATAATCGCCAATACTAACCTCATCGGTAACTAGGTGCCCACGAACCCGCTCATCAACCCCTTCATAGCGACCACAGATAAGAATCATATGCATATATCTTGATAGCTCGTAAGCAATCTCTTGAGAAAAGGGTCGACCCTGTGGGGTGAGCAGAATGATTGGTAACATATTAACCCCTTCTTCTATATCTGGTTTTATTGACTCTACCGCCTCAAAAATAGGTTCGGGCTTGAGTACCATGCCGGCTCCACCACCATAAGCATAATCATCAACGGTATGATGTTTATCGTGAGTGCAGTCTCGAATATCACAAATATTAATCCTAACCAGCTTGTGGTCAATAGCCCGTTTCAGGATACCAGTGCTAAACGGACTTTCGAACATCTGAGGAAACAGGGTTAAAATATCAATTTGCACCGACCTAATCCTTCCTGCTATTTGGGCTGTATTCCTGATTACCTCTCCCTCAAAGAGCAATCTCTATTCTACCACATACAAGGTATATAGCAAAATCATTGATTTTTAAAAATTAAATCAAAAAGACTTGACAAAGCCACAAAGCTGTGTTATAAAATGGTAGAAAGTGGGAGAAAGTGGTAAAATAAGGGGAGAAGTGCAAAGCTAATAGTGAAGGTCTAACAATGTTTTTTGGTGAATTTGAATATAAGATTGATGACAAGGGTAGAGTGCCTATCCCACCCCGGTTCAGAAGAGAACTAAAAGAGGGAGTGGTATTAACGCCGGGAGTAGAGAAGTGCATCAATATCTATGCACTATCTGAGTGGAGAAAGTTAGCAACCACACTTACCACCGGTTCAGTCACACGCAGCAAGCTGAGGAAGCTAAACCGGGCTATTTTTGCTACCGCTTTTTACACCAGCATAGATGGGCAGGGAAGAATAGCCCTGCCTATTTCGCTAAGGCAGCATGCTGGAATTGAGGATGAGGTAGTTATAGCTGGTGCCAATAATTATCTTGAACTGTGGCATAAAGAGCAGTGGGAATCAGAAAAGTCTATTAGCCAAGAGCAGGCTTGGCAGATTATAGAAAGTTTAGAAAGACACTAATGAGCCTAAAAATGTTAACCCCCACTCATATCCCGGTTCTAGTGAAGGAAACACTGGAGGTACTGGCTGTTCAGCCTGGAGGTCGCTACATAGATTGCACCCTTGGTGCTGGCGGACATGCTGCTGCTATCCTAGAGGGGAGTTCGCCGGGTGGACAACTACTAGGCATTGATGCTGACCCTGAAGCTATAGAAATAGCCAGGGCAAGGCTTGAAGCTTATAGTGGCTCAACACTTCTTATTAACGAGAACTTCGCTAATTTACAGGCTATCTGTCTCAAATATGACTTCTTTCCGGTGCATGGTATCTTGTTTGACATGGGGCTATCTTCTCTCCAGCTCAATAGTAATGGTCGTGGTTTCAGCTTCCAACACGATGCACCGTTAGATATGCGCTTGGATCCCAGCCAAGAGGTAACAGCCGCCGATATCATTAATACATCCTCTGAGGTTGAACTAGCTCACCTTATAAGAGAATATGGAGAGGAAGGCTATAGCCGTCAAATAGCACGCCACATAGTGCAGGAACGCCCTATAAACACTACCCTTCAACTAGCTCGGACGATAGAGCGAGCTATTGGTGGCAGAAGGGGTAAAATCCACCCTGCCACCAAAACTTTTCAGGCACTACGAATAGTAGTTAACCAGGAACTTGAGCATCTAGAAGTAGCCCTCAAGCAGGCAATCAACCTCCTTGGCTTTAAAGGTAGATTGGTGGTCATTAGCTATCACTCTCTTGAAGACCGGATAGTGAAACAGTTTATGCAACAAGAATCAAGAGATTGTATTTGCCCGCCGGGTATCCCAACCTGTGTTTGCGGACACACCGCCGGTTTAAGGTTAGTCAATAAGAAGGTTATTGCTCCTTCCCTAGTGGAGGTTCAAGTTAATCCGCGTAGCCGCAGCGCTAAATTAAGAGCGGCTGAGCGCATTATTGCTCCGGATGACCAACTTATGACCGTTGATGAATTGGGATTTTCAACGGAGGTTAGAGCCAATGGATGGAGGAGACCAGCTTTACTGAATAAACTGCGAAGGGCTTTCCTAGCAGCTTAAATTAGATAAATCATTGAGACTGGTAAACGAGGAGGTTCTGAAAATGTAAGAAAATAAATTCAGAGGGTCAGAAATCTAGCTAAAAAGGAGGGAGGATATGAAAAAACGAACCCCGATAGCTGCTATTGATGTTGGTACTACGAAGATATGCACCACCATAGCTGATGTAGCTGAAGGAGGTAGCGTCCGAATTACAGGAGTAGGCGTTACCCCATCAAAAGGATTACACAAAGGTCTGGTAGTCAACATCAACGAGGCCAGAGCGGCAATCCGCGAGTCAGTGAGAAAAGCAGAACAAGCCAGCAACTACAAAATAGAATCTGCCTACGTAGGTGTCACTGGGAGGCATGTCAGCTCACTCAATAACCGAGGGGTAGTAGCCATTACTCGTAATGACAGGTTGGTACGTCCGGATGACTTAAGACGGGTACTTCAATGTGCCCAAAACATCAAAGTTCCTAGCGACAGAAAGTTACTTCATATTATTCCTCGAGGTTATGCTGTTGACGGTCAGGTAGGAGTCAAGAACCCGGTGGGAATGCACGGCTTCAGGCTAGATGTGGAGACGCACATCATCACTGCGGCAGTAACTTCTGTCCAGAATCTAGTAAAGTGCATTCGTAGTATAGGCATAGATATTGACGACCTCATCCTTGAACCTTTAGCCAGTAGCGAAGCAATATTGACCGAAGATGAGAAGCAAATGGGTGTCATATTAGCCGACATAGGGGGTGGTACTACAGACACTGCTGTCTTCAGAGAAGGAAGCATCTGGCATACCTCTATTCTGCCTGTAGCCGGTTATCAAATCACCAGGGATATTGCTATTGGTTTAGGATTACCATTTGATGTAGCCGAGGAGATGAAAAAAAGGTACGGCAGCGTTATGCCAGTTTACGAAGGTAAGGCAGATACTGCCACAACAATATCACAAGATGGACATGGTGTCTCCTACCAAGACCTATGCGACATCGTCAGGGCTCGAGTTGAGGAAATCGTAAGGCTTATTATGCTGGAGTTACCACGCTCTGAATATGAGACATTAGTTCCGGCTGGGGTGGTACTCACTGGCGGCAGCTCTAACCTTTCCGGTATAGAAGCGCTGGGGCGTGATATACTCAGGCTCCCGGTAAGGGTGGGCGTTCCTACTAACATGCTTGGTATTGCCGATGCTCTTCGCGACCCGGCATATGCCACAAGCGTTGGACTCCTGCAGTGGGGGGCAAAGTATCAAAGCAGACAGACCTGGCGACCCCGCGGATTTAACATGCTTGTAAGCCGCTTAATGTCCCGAATTAGGAATCTGTTCCGCTAGCGTCCAAAGAAATAAGAGTTTTTACTATAAGTAAGAAAGGAGGAGAGATGGCAAAAACAAGCTTCGTTGCTAACCCGGCTAACATCAAGGTTATCGGTTTAGGTGGTGGCGGCTGCAATGCTATAACCCGCATGGTCAGGGAGGAGGTTCAAGGCGTAGAATTCATCGCCATGAACACCGACGCTCAACACCTAGCCATTACTGAAGCCCCAACCCGCATCCAGCTTGGAGAGAAGCTTACCAAAGGATTAGGCGTAGGTGGTGATCATCTTATGGGCCAGAAAGCAGCCGAAGAAAGTAGCGATGAACTTAAGCAAATCGTCGCTGGGGCTGATATGGTATTTGTTACCGGCGGTATGGGTGGTGGCACCGGTACTGGAGCAGCTCCGACTATTGCTGAAATAGCTAAGCAAAGCGGCGCCCTCACTATTGCCGTAGTCACCAAACCGTTCGCCTTTGAAGGTACCAACCGCCGTCAAGTAGCCGAGGACGGCATTGTCCGCCTGTTAGGTAAGGTTGATACCCTCATTATTATCCCTAATGACCGCTTGCTCGACCTCTGTGACCATAAGACACCTGTAGATAATGCCTTTAAGCTAGCCGATGATGTTCTGTATCACGGTGTTCAGGCTATCGCTGAAGTTATCACTGTCCCCGGGATGATTAACCTTGACTTTGCTGATGTCAAAGCAGTGATGAAGGATGCTGGTCCGGCTTGGATGTCTATAGGCATGGGCACGGGTAAAGACCGGGCAGTAAATGCAGCCAAAGAAGCCCTAGCTAGCCCCCTGCTGGATGTCTCCATAGAAGGGTCAAAGGGCGTGTTGTTCAATGTTATAGGCGGCAGCAGCCTCACCCTGTTTGAAGTTAATGAAGCGGCTGAGGTAATCAAGCAAGCGGTGGACCCTGATGCCAACATTATTTTTGGGGTAGGTCACGATCCTACCATGGATAACGATATAAGGATTACCCTGGTTGCCACTGGATTTACTTCTAAGATAGGGGTCCCCGGGGTTAACCAAGAAGAGGAGCTTACCCAACTTCTTAAGAGCATGAAGAGTGAAGAGGAACTAGATGTTCCCTCTTTCCTACGCCGTCCGTTATTCAGCCATCGGCGTCAAGTAACAACTCAGACTACCAAACCGATTACAACGCCTTTACGCACTCCGACTGATTAAAGCTCTCGGGGATATTACCCCGAGACCAGCGTAAAGGCTGTAGGTGCTGACGCCCTACAGCCTTCCTGTTTATTTATGCCATCTTAGGATAGATAAACCATAACAGTCCCAAAAAAAGCTGCTCTGGTTCAGATAGATAGGTGACACTATAATAGTGTCATTATGAGAATAGTAAGCGGTACAGTTTCTGGAGTTTCTCGTCTGGCTGGGCTTCAGGT